>Ga0209107_10000657_pt1 | contig 19955 bp, 18 predicted proteins | sample LakErihyJuly2011_2_FD_187460 | JGI IMG/M metagenome (GOLD analysis project Ga0209107, IMG submission 187460) | Freshwater microbial communities from dead zone in Lake Erie, Canada - CCB hypolimnion July 2011 (SPAdes) (version 2) | ecosystem: Environmental > Aquatic > Freshwater > Lentic >...
CTTCCTTTGTTTATTTGAGAATTAAATGTAAAGTTTTTCGATTGAATCAAAATAGTAATATCTTTAAATTATATAAATAAGTAATTATGTCACATAATAGACGCAAATTTTTAAGCCTTACTGCACTTTCAGCGGGCGCCATGACTTTGTCTGGTTCGGTATTTGGGAAAAACGCAAATAATAATGATTCGGACTATGATTTACCAAAGTCCATTCGTGATTTAATGCCAGCGAAGGAAGGTATTATCCCTATTACCATAGAAGAACGCAAACAAAGAATCCAAAATGCGCAAGCAATGATGGATCGTGAAAAAATAGATGCCATATTTTTAGAAGGAACAACTTCCTGCTATTATTTTACTGGCATGCGATGGGGGCAAAGTGAACGCACATTTGGCCTAGTGATTCCTGCTAAAGGAGCAATTGCCTATGTATGTCCTAAATTTGAAGAAGATCGCGCGCGCGAATTATTACTTCCAGTATTTGGTGATGAAGTAAGATGCTGGGAAGAACATGAAAGCCCTTATGCAGTCATTGTAGGTATTGTAAAAGATAGAGGTGTTAAACATCGCAAAATTGGTATGGAAGAAAGAGTACGATTTTTTATCGCTGACGGCGTAAAAAAAGTGGCTGCAGGATTTGATATTGTTGATGCTACACCTATTACTGCAGGTTGTCGAATGATTAAAACAAAAGCAGAATTAGCGTTAATGCAAAAATCAAGTGATATCACCATACTCGCCTATCAGGCTGCTTTTCCAACGATTCGAGATGGTATGTCACAAACAGAATTTAGTAATAACATTTCTGCTGCATTTAGAAAATTGGGATATAGTGGTGGTGCCCAAGTTCAAATTGGGAAATATTCTGCATTGCCACATGGAAGTATAACGCCACAGACTATTCGTGAAGGAGATGTCGTAATGGTAGATGGTGGGACAAGCTGTGAAGGGTATGCATCTGACATTACAAGAACATTTGTGGTAGGCAAGGCCACGCAAAGACAAACTGATGTTTGGAATTTAGAAAAGCGTGCACAGGATGCTGCATTTGCAGCCGTAAAAATTGGCGTTGCTTGTGAGGAAGTAGATGCGGCTGCGCGCGCGGTGATTGAAAATGGCGGCTTTAGTAAAAATTATAAATTACCTGGCTTACCACATAGAACTGGGCATGGTATAGGACTCGAGGGTCATGAGTGGACTAATTTTGTGAAGGGTAATAAAACGCCAATGGCAGTTGGCATGTGTTTTAGTGATGAACCTAATATTTCAATTCCAGGTGAATTTGGCATTAGATTAGAAGATTGTTTGTACATCACAGAAGAGGGTCCTCGCTTTTTTTCCAAACAAAGTATTTCAATTGATCAACCTTTCGGATAAGTTGGCATTAATTTATTCTTTGCATTGTAACGCTGGCTGCGGGTGTCGCTGGTCTGGATGGTGTAAGTTGTGAATTTGCGCTAGCTAGAATTGTATTTATATTTTTTAGGGAGAAATATATTTCCACATAGTCGTCATCATCTAATGCTACAAAAAATGAATTAGAGACGGAGTTTTTAATGCCTAATCCTGTTATTGTATAGGTATTATTTGTATTTGCGTAAGCACTGCTATTTCGCCTAATCCATACACTTACTTCATCATTGCCAGCATCTGTTTTTATAAACTGTAATGTATATTTTATATTATACAGCCCAGCGTTAGATGCCGTTATCCTTGTTGGCATGCCACTGGTGTTATTAGTGATGTTGATGTTATTAGCAAAATGCATAAAATTAAATTTTACTACCGTGGCAGTGGCAATGGGAGTAGTTTGCTTCGCTGTATCATAAAAACTACCATAATCATTTGGGACTGGAATATATTTTAATGCATTCGTTATATCATTGGCCCTTAAACTACCTAAACTTATTTTATTGTTAATTCGGTTGCTTAAATAATTAGTATCTAATTTATTGAGCTTGAATTCAATTCTATTACTCAAATTAGTAGTGTCTGACTTGTTTAGTTTCAAATTAATGCGTTGACTTAGGCTAGTGGTATCTAATACTGAGATTTGATTTATTTTATTATAAATTTTAAGTGTATCAGTTATGTTTAGCTTTTGATTAATGCGATTACTTAAATAATTAGTATCTAATTTATTGAGCTTGAATTCAATTCTATTGCTCAAATTAGTAGTGTCTGACTTGTTTAATTTTAAATCAATTCTCTTACTTAAATTGTTGGTATCAGCTTTATTTAATTTTAAATCAATTCTGTTGCTAAGCCAAGCAGTGTCTGACTTTTTCAACTTTTCATTGAGTGCGATAAGGGTATACAAGGAACTGGGTTTTAAGCTATCAGGTGTATTATTGACTTTATCAATGGCGGCCATAATTTTAAAATCTTTGAGGTTGTCAAATCCAGTCCCTCCTTTTTTTACCCCTACAACTCCATTAATATTTACTGCATCTACCTTATCTGCATAAAAAGCGTAAGGCACATAATTTATTTTTTGAATCCCAATACTTGAAAAATATAATTCTCCTGTGATATCTACTTCTACTTGTAAATATTTTTCTGTATTTGTCCAGTTAATATTTTCAAAATTACCAATACTAATTATATTTCGATCTTCTCTGCTCCCCACCACTACCGAAAATAGGCCAATAGTATTTGTAGTTATTGATTTTATTTCTTGGTATTCAATGACACCATTTACTGAATCAGTTTTAATGGACAATCGAAGATTAACAATTTTATTTGCTAAGATAATGCCATTGCTATTTCTTGCAACTCCTTGAAAATTTATTCCTTTGTTTATTTGCGCGTTTACATTAAAAAAGTTTAAGGTTAGAATCAATAGAGATAAAATATTTTTTTTCATAAATTATTATTGTTTTATTACTTTGAAAATTTGCTTTTTCAAAAATGAATTCCCAACAACATAATGCATCGCAATAAAGTAGATACCCGTATTTGCCGAAGTAAATGATAACGTTTGCTCAAATTGAATACCAGAGAATGGTCCTTGTATGATTTTTAATAATTGACCTTGTTCATTACTCATTTCAATTTTTGAAATAATCATGCCGCTTTGATCACTTTTTATTTTTAAATTTTGAACAATGGGATTAGGACCAAATTTAAAGGGAGTGGTTAAGTCAAGTTTTTTTAAATCTATACTTGCCCAAAATTCGTTTTGTAAAAAACCTGTGGTCAGGATGAAATTTTTATCAGAATATAGGGTGTTCACCAATATCTGCTCTCCAAAGCTCCAATCCCAAATAATGCCTTCTAAAGCCTTTGAATCTGCGTTCACGCTGATGATATTTGGGAATTTTGTTTGTGCATTTAACGTATAACTAAAAAATGAGGCCAACATCAGGGCTACTACTATATATATGCTTTTCATTACACAATTTATTATATATAATTATGAAAATCAATGATTTACATATTGAATATTATCTAATTTAATTTATGATATACGCTATTTATTTAGGCAATAATTGGAAGTTTCTAACCTTTTATATGCAAAACCAAACATTTTAGGAGAATGAGGTTGTTAATTGAGTATTTTATGTAAATTTGTTTTAATATAAACTGAATCGATATGAAAAAAATTTGTTTTATTTTAGCTGCATTTACTTTGATTTTTGCTTCTTGCAGTAAAGGTGGGGGTGGATCAACGCCAGTTACGCCAACGCCGCCACCGCCAGTGGTAGTTGCTGAACCAGATATCGCATTTAAAGTAGAAGTGGATAACAAGGAAGTAGATTATACAACCTACACTGCAGCATTAAGTGCAACACAACCTGTGAATGTGAATGTAACTACTAACCCTTTTCCAAAGGATGGAGTGACCATTGATGTAACAGTAAAAAAAGATATAGACAACGCATCTGTTTTTAGTGATGCTAAAGTTGGAACAGTAGCTGGCACCAATCCAGTGACTATAAATAATTTATTACCAGGTGTACCTTGTACGGCTACGGTATTAGTGACTTCAAAAACATTGGATCAAGTAAGTAAAACTTTCAAGTCATTTTCAAGAACATTTAAAATAGCAAGAAAATAAGTTATTGTTATTACCCCAATTGTAAAATCCCTTGTTAGTTTTTACTAGCAGGGGATTTTTTTGCAATAGCTTCTATTGCATTCACCAATTTATCTAAATCTTGTATTCTCGTATACACATGCGGTGTTATACGAACGCAACTCACGGTGTCCCATACAATACCTACTGTATGTATTTTATAATTTGTAAATAATGCGTTATCTAATTCTCCTGGTGTCATACCATCCACACTTACCCCACATATCGCGCAAGAAAATTCATCTTTTAAAGAGGTGTTAATTTTTACTTTAGGTATTTCTTTCACCCTTGTTGCCCAATAATTTTTTAAGTAACGAATTCGCTCTTCTTTTCTTTTGCTTCCAATAGCAGTATGAAAATTGATGGCTTCACCAATACCTTGTTCAATAGGGAAGCTTCTGGTACCAAGTGTTTCAAACTTACGTATATCCGTTCCTTTGGGATTGTCATTACAAACCAGTGGCCATATTTTTTCGATATTTTCTTTTTTAATCCAAAGCATCCCACTCCCAATAGGAGCAGATAAAAATTTATGTAATGAAGTGCCAAAATAATCACAACCTAATTCTGGGATTGTAAAGTCCATTAATCCAAAACTGTGCGCACCATCCACAATAGTTTCAATGCCATGCTTTTTTGCCAATGCACATAATTTTTTAACTGGCATTATTTGACCGACCCAATTCACCATATGGGTGATGTGAAATATTTTTGTTTTAGGTGTAATTGCATTTTCATACATGCGCACCATCTCATCCTCGTTTTCGCTTGGAAATTTAAAATCCAACTGCTTATAAACAATTCCTTCTCTGGCGGCTCTTTGTTTCCATGCGTTGATCATGTTTGGATAATCAAATTTGCTTCCCACTACTTCATCACCTGTTTTTAAATTTAATCCAAAGATGACTGTATTTAAAGCTTCGGTTGCATTTCGATTAACCGCAATTTCTTCAGGATCGCATCCTGCTAATTGTGCTAGTTTATATCTTAAGGGTTCTCTTCCTTGATCTAGTATTCGCCACATATAATAAGAGGGGCCTTCATTGCTCATTTTATTGAATCTTTCTACCGCTTCTTGCACAATTCTAGGACTTGGACATACACCTCCATTGTTTAAATTAATCAAGGAGGGACTTACAGTATAACCTTGCTGAATAACACTCCAATAATCCTCGTCCATTGCTAATTCCTTTGGGCTAAGCAATTTTTTTTGCAAATTGATATGTTCAAATTCGGCAGCGTGTGCTTCGTTAAACAAACTATTTGCTGAAAAGGCACCTGCCATTAAGCCTAGGTGTTGGATAAAGTTGCGTCTGTTAGCCATATACTTGATTTGTATAGATAAGTTAAAAATAATTCGCGTATTAGTGCATACAAATTTAGCTTGTTACCTAAAGTACATGATGACTAAAGTTCAAACTTGCATTATTAAATCTTAGGCAAGCTATATCCATTTTGATACGCTTTCATAAAATATTCTTTATTGATGGCAGCATCTGTAAATAGTTTCTTGTTATCATCCCAGTTTACTTTTTGACCTGAACGATAAGCAATATTACCCATTTGTGCAATGGTCGCAATATGTGCCCCATCTTCAATGGAGCAATGTAAACTTTGTGGTGTATTGTTTCGAATGGCATTGGTAAAATTTAGCCAATGTAATTCTACCCCTTTATCTTCGCTCTTATGTCTTGCGATAGCTATTTTATTTTTGGCTTGTCTTTCTTCAATCACTTCCCAACCACCGCGATCTAATATCAATGTTCCATTATTGCCAATAAATGCAATACCGTGATCACGACCATAAGAGCCATTGTCAATACCCATGGCTGAATCCCATACCAAATTGAATTTATCAAATTCATATAAAGTAGTTAATGTATCTGGTGTTTCTTCAGCTAATTCAGGATAAGCAAATTTACCTCCTAAAGCACTTACGCTTTTTGGATTGCCTGCATTCATACCTTGAATGGCATAATCTAATAAATGCACGCCCCAATCGGTCATCAAGCCGCCTGCATAATCCCAAAACCATCTAAAATGAAAATGGAAACGACTTGTATTAAATTCACGAGTGGGTGCTGGACCTAACCAAGTTTTATAATCAATCCCTGTAGGAACCGCACTATTCGCTACCACGGGCTGCGGTCGCATCCAACCCTGATAACACCAAACTTTGGTGGTACGTATATTACCTAACTGTCCTGAATGTACCACATCTAATGCATCCTTAAAATGTTTTTGACTACGTTGCCATTGGCCAACTTGCACAATGCGATTATACCTATTTTTCGCAGCCACCATTGCATTACACTCGCCAATAGAGTTACCTGCTGGCTTCTCAACATACACATGCTTTCCAGCGGAACAAGCATTGATCATTTGTAAGGCATGCCAATGATCTGGTGTACCTACAATTACAATATCTATATCTTTTCGGTCTAAAAGTTTTCTGTAATCACTATAGGTATCAATTTTTTGAACGCCTGGTTGTTTGATTAAAAGTTCGGCTTTTCGTTTATTTAAAACATTTTCATCAACATCACATAAAGCCACCACTTCAAGGTTAGGGACAGAGAGTGCAGCCATGGTATTGGACCATCCCATGCCATTCACACCAATAGTAGCAACACGTAAAGTATCCGTATTGAAAATTTTACTACTGGCAAATATATTTGAAGTCATTAATGCTCCTGAAGCTAACGCAGTGTTTCTTAGAAAGATTCTTCGGCTGTTCATAGGTGTTTCGTTTAATTTTTTAAAAAAGTGCTATGTTAAATATAATTATTTTTTCTTACAAAGACTACCCCCATAAAATTTGGTATTAAGGGCTTTATAACGGTATAATTTGCCAAAAAAAGGCTTTATTAAAGTCTACTAAAATAGTAGACTTTAATAAATTTCACCTATCTTTGTAGGGTCATGTGGCCGAGGGGTGAGGCAAGGGTCAGCAAAACCCTTAACGATGGTTCGATCCCATCTATGACAACTTGGTTCTGGTTTTAGCAAGCAATCGTTAAGTACGGGCGGTGTTTCTACACTGCCCTTTTTTATTTTTACAATTACTACGTTAAATTTTCATATCACTGGCATTGGTATCACTTTTATGATTTAGGGAAATTGAATTTCTATTTAATTATTTATTACAATTTTAATGAAATGACTAAATATGTATAGCATCGCTAAATAATCCAAAATTCTTAAGTAAATTGCTGCTTATGAGTATAATTCGATGGGGCATGATTGGTTGTGGAAGCGTCACTGAAGTTAAAAGCGGTCCAGCTTTTAATAAAGTGCCTAATTCAAAATTAATGGCGGTCATGAGACGTGATGCTGAAAAAGTAAAGGATTATGCTCAACGACATCATGTTCCTAATTATTTTACGGATGTAGATGAATTAATTAATCATCCGGAAGTGGATGCTATATATATTGCAACTCCTCCTAAATTTCATGCAGCCTATGCGGAAAAAGCAATGAGGGTGGGAAAGCCAGTGTACGTTGAAAAACCAATGGCATTGAATGTCGCGGAATGTGAAACAATGCAGCAAATTTCAAATAGCACAGGCGTGAAATTAGTCGTGGCACATTATCGTCGCGCACTTCCCTTGTTTTTAAAAGTAAAAAGTTTGTTGGCTGAAAATTATATCGGTGTTGTAAAACAAGTAAATATTCAAATGTTCAAGCAGCCGAGTCCCAATTGTGGTTCAACGGATAATTGGCGTGTATTTCCTGAACTTGCAGGCGGCGGCTTATTTTATGATTTGGCACCACATCAATTGGATTTGGTATTTTTTTATTTTGGAGATGCCATCAGCTATCAAGGTAAATCCGAAAATAGGGCAGGACTTTATCCAGCTGAAGACTACGTACAAGGAACCATGCAACTCAATAATAATATTGTGTTTAATGGTGTATGGGATTTTACGGTGTCGGCTAAATTAGAGAAAGATGTATTTGAAATTATAGGGGAACAAGGTAAAATTTCGTTTCCCGTATTTGGTAATGATATAACCATTGAAAAAAATGGAAAGGAATCAGTTATTCATTTTGATCCCCCCATGCATAACCAACAAGGTTTAATTGAGCAGGTGGTTTCCTATTTTTTAGGCAATGGCGCAAATCCTTGTTCTGCGATGGATGCGATCCAATCAATGAGGGTGATGGAAGCCTTTGTTTATGGTGCTAATAAATAGTTTATATTTATAATATTAAAATTACATTTAGGCATCATATATAAAATTTCGAATCATGGTTAGATATTGTTTTGCAGTTGATTTAAGGGACGACCCTACTGCTATAGCTGCTTATGAGGAATACCATAAATCCGTATGGCCTGAAATTATTAAATCAATTAAAGATGCTGATATCCATGTGATGGATATTTACAGGGTATCCAATCGTTTATTTATGATTATGGAAGCAGGAGATGATTTTAGCTTTGAGAAAAAAGCGGCAATGGATGCATCCAATGACATTGTGGTTCAATGGGAAAAATTATTATGGGATTATCAACAAGCATTACCCAATGCAAATCCTGGAGAAAAATGGGTTCTGATGAATAAAATATTTTCACTGTAATCATTTCCCAATTACCTAGCTTTTATGAAAACATTAATTAATTGGCTTTTATTCATAGGTGTAGTTATCGTTAATGCATTGGCAAGTATTTTGCCAATTAATGGATACAACACAGGTCAAATTTCAGCCTTTTATCCAAACTATTTTGTTCCTGCAGGTTTTACATTTTCAATTTGGGGCCTGATTTATTTATTTTTATTATGTTATTCAATTACGCATACTTATTTTTCATTTAAACAAAAAGAGTTTCCAGTTATTAAAAAATATCTAGATCAAATCACACCCTGGTATTGGGCTACGGCTGTTTTAAATATAGCTTGGATTCTCGCTTGGCATTATTTACAAATATTTACAAGTGTCGTTGTCATGATTGCATTTTTGTTGGTATTAATTCAAATATTTATTTATACCCGAAGTCTTTCCAATGATATCAAATTGATTCATCGAATTTTTATCATTACTCCTTTTACTATTTATATTGGTTGGATCAGTGTAGCCATTATTGCTAATCTCGCTGCCTTATTTGTTTATTTGCAATGGAACAGTTGGGGAGTAGCTCCTGAAAATTGGGCTGTTATTATGATTGCTATTGCAATTATACTTGCTTTTTGTTTTTCGTTTTTTTATGACTCTATTGCTGCGCCCTTAGTTATTGCCTGGGCATTGTGGGGTATTATGAATGGTCAGGGAGGAAGAATTGAGTTGGTATATATATTAAGTTTAATCGGGATGTGTGTTATCCTTATCTTAACACTCAGACTACTTATTGTAAAATATATTTTAGTGCGGTAATTTTTCTTGAAAATAACCATAGGTCCAAGTGCCCAATAAGGCACTTGCTAATATAACAAAGCCACTCATTAATCCCGATCCTATTTGTGCAAAAATTGGTCCAGGACATGCGCCAGTCATTGCCCAGCCTAAGCCAAATAATAAGCTACCATAAATTTGCCCTTTGGTAAATGGTTTTGGAACAATGATAATTTTTTCGCCTTGGATGGTTTTGATATTATACTTTTTAATGATTGCCACTGAAATAATGCCAACTATAACTGCAGTGCCAATTACGCCATACATATGAAAGCTTTGGAGTAAAAACATTTCTTGTATTCTAAACCAGGATATGATTTCAGCTTTAACAAAAACAATTCCAAATAGCATTCCGATTAAAGTATACTTGAGTAATGAAAAAACGGATTCTTTTTTTTCTGAATGATTGACACATGCCGATGTTTCGTCCAATTTTATTTCGGTTGTAATTTGTGTATGATGAGACATAGTAATTAATTAAATTGTAAAATAAATGGAAGGATAAAGTTGGTCATCATAAATCCACCCAACATAAAGCAGATAGTAGCCACTAGAGAAGGCCATTGTAAATTACTCAAGCCCATGATAGCATGACCCGAAGTACAACCGTTGGCATACCTGGTTCCGAATCCCACTAAAAATCCACCCACTACCATTAATATAAATCCGCGTATGGAGCTTAAACTGTTTAAACTAAAAAGTTCAGTAGGCATTAAATGATTAAAGTTCGTTATGCCGAAATTAGTTAAGGTCAATTTTAATTTTTCATTGATTAATATGGCATTCGGATTTGATAGATAATGAGTAGCAATAAATGCACCAATCACTATTCCGCCCACAAAAAACAAATTCCATATTTCATTTTTCCAGTTGTATTTGAAAAATTTAATGTTTGCAGGGAAGCAGGCTGCACATATATGGCGCAGGTTGGAGGATAAGCCAAATGTTTTATTACCAATAATTAATAAAAGTGGAACAATTAAGCCAATAATTGCACCAGCGATATACCAAGGCCATGGCGCTTTTAGATTTTCTAAAATTTCAAACATATTTAAATTTATTAGTCTACAAATATAGTAGAATATTATAGACTAAACAAATGGCTGATAAAATTTTAGCAATAAAATCATTTCGGTACTTATTTTGCAAAAAAGGAAACTTCCTTATTTTCCGAAAAAGAATTGTTCAATAAAAATAACACTGGCCATTATTAATACAAACCAGCCGAATCCTTTTTTAAGTTTTTCGCCATCCATCTTTTTATTAAGATAATTACCGATGATGATACCGATTGTAGCCAATAAAACAATGACGATTAAAAAATTCCAGTCAATGGTGGTATGTGATATATCGCCAACAAATCCCACAATGGATTTGATACTAATTATAAAAATGGAGGAAGCGATGGCTTTTTTCATCGGAAGCTTTCCCAAAATAACCAATGCGGGGATGATCAAAAATCCACCACCAGCACCTACAATACCTGTTAACATGCCCTCGCCAAGTCCTACCAACATTAAAGCGACGCCATATACGGGCAAAACCCCTTCAACTTCTTTTTTGTTTTTGCCTAAAATCATCGATAATGCTGAAACCAACATTAAACTCGCAAAAAACAACATGATAAAATTACTTTTACTTATTAAAGTATTGCCAAAATGAATGGTATCTGGGATATTTGGCAAGAAAAATTTTCGCGCAATAAATACACCAATAACTGAGGGTATCCCGAAAATGATGATCGTTTTAATATCGACCAATCTTTGTTTCATTCTTGAAATAATACCTGCAATACTACTCAAACCTACAATACATAAGGAGTAAGTGGTGGCTAAAATTGGATTTATATTGAACAGGTATACTAAAACAGGTACTGTTAGAATAGAACCGCCACTTCCAATCAGTCCCAATGATACCCCAATTAAAATAGATGCGAAATAGCCGACTACGTCCATGTTTGATTAGTTTTTAGCAAAAATCAGAATTAAGCATTACAAGATATGTACTATTAGTCACTTAGTAAATAATTAGTGTACAATGGCGGATAAAATTTTATATTTAAAAGTGATTTTTGTCACGCTTTAAGCTAATTTTATAGTATATTTTTACAGTTGATATAAAATATCAGATAATGAAAATAGAACAAATTTATACGGGTTGTTTGGCGCAAGGGGCTTATTACATCATGAGTGAGGGCGAAGTGGCAATTATTGACCCATTAAGAGAAGTTGAACCCTATATTCAAAAAGCCAATTTAGATAAGGCTAAAATAAAATATGTTTTAGAGACCCATTTCCATGCTGATTTTGTATCTGGTCATATTGATCTTGCTAAAAAAACAGGCGCAAAAATTGTATTCGGACCTACTGCTGCGCCCGCTTTTGAATTTCATTCGGCTAAAGATAATGAAGAAATTTTATTAGGAAAAGTTAAGATAAGGGTATTGCATACACCAGGCCACACCATGGAAAGCACTTGCTACTTATTAATTGATGAAAATGGAAAAGAAGTAGCCTTATTTAGTGGCGATACTTTATTTATTGGAGATGTAGGTCGTCCTGATTTGGCACAAAAAATAAAAGAAGAACTAACACAAGAAATATTAGCAGGATACTTATATGATTCTCTCAGAAATAAAATTATGCCATTGGCTAATGATATTGTTATTTATCCGGCCCATGGGGCAGGAAGTGCTTGTGGTAAAAAAATGAGCAAAGAAACCCAGGATACTTTGGGGAATCAAAAATTGACCAATTATGCATTGGCAGCTGACATGACCAAGTCCGAATTTATAGCCGCAGTTTTGGATGGATTGGTGGCACCTCCCGGTTATTTTCCATTGAATGTAATGATGAATATTCAAGGGTATGATAGTATTGATCAAGTGTTAGCGCGCGGACAGCATGCAATGACTCCTGCTGCATTTGAAACTGCAGCCAATGAAACAGGCGCTTTAATTTTAGATACCAGAGATGCCCAAACATTTGCAAATGGCTTTATACCCAATTCAATTAATATTGGCATTGACGGCAGTTTTGCTCCATGGGTAGGCGCGATGATACCCAATATTAAACAAGAAATTTTATTAGTGGCTGAGCCAGGTCGAGAAACAGAAATTATTACACGACTTGCGCGTGTTGGCTATGATTTTACTATTGGATTTTTAGCTGGTGGATTTGAAGCGTGGAAACAGTCGGGAAAGGAAATAGATCAAATAAAATCTATATCAGCAGATGAATTAGCCGCAATTCAAAAACAAGATACTGGCATTGCTATATTAGATGTTCGTAAAGCGTCGGAATATAAGAGTGAACATGTAAAAGGTACCATCAATGCACCACTTGACTTTATCAATGATAGTATGGCTGCAATTCATAAAGATAAAACATACTATGTGCATTGTGCCGGGGGGTATAGATCCATGATTTTTGTATCCATTTTAAAAGCAAGAGGCTTTGATCATTTAATTGATGTGAAGGGGGGATTCAAGGAAATAAAGGAGTCTGGCCAGTTTAAGCTTACAGAATATTCCATTCCCACCAGTTTATTATTATAAGGGTCGCCTGAGTTTAAGTCCCTAAATAATTAATAATTTCTTACATTCATGTAAATTATTAATTATGAAAAATACAGCTCGTCTAATTTTCTTATTTTTTACGATGGTATTTTCTTTTCACTTTTGCTATGCGCAAAATGAAATTAAGGAACACAATATTGTTATTCAATTAAATACGGCAGATACCAGTGCATGGTCCTCCACCATAGGCAATATAAAAAATATTCAAAAGGCATGGCCGAATCATCTTCATATTGAAGTGGTGGTTCATGGCAAGGCAATTAATTTACTAGTGAAGGATAAAACTTATTTTGCTAGTGACATAGCTGGCCTAACTATGGAGGGTATTGTATTTTCGGCTTGTGAAAACACCATGCGTAAGTATAAAATTGCAAAGGCTGATTTATTATTAGAAGCAAATACGGTTCCGTCGGGTGTGGTTGAAGTAATTATGAAACAGGAGCAAGGATGGCGTTATTTAAAAGCGGGTATTAACTAATTTTAAATGGGTAAGAAATTTCTATACATCATTGGTTTTATTATTCTATTGGGTAATGGGTTATATCTAATTTATAAAACTATAAAAAAACCTATTCCTCAAAGCGTACAAGTTGAAGTTAACAAAATAGATACGACTACTTGGGTAGGTGCTTCGCAATATCAAATTCCTTTGGACACGAATCAAAATGGGCCACTCATCAGGTATGGTTATGAGTTGATCGCACATACTGCAAAATATTTAGGACCTAAAGGAACTGTGCAACATTCAACTAACGGCATGAATTGCCAAAACTGTCATTTAGAAGCGGGTACCAAACCCTGGGGTTTGAATTATGGTGCAGTGTATGCAACCTATCCAAAATTTAGAGAACGATCAGGATCTATTGAAACTATTTATAAAAGAATCAATGACTGTATGGAGCGCAGTTTAAATGGAAAAGCCTTAGATACAAATTCAAAAGAAATAAAAGCCATTTATGCGTATATAAAATGGTTAGGGGAAGGAGTACCCAAAGGGAAAAAAGTGAGGGGCTCGGGGATCGAACTAATTCCACAACTTGCTGTAGCTGCGAATCCTCGGAATGGCTTAAGTGTATACACGCAATACTGTCAAAAATGTCATGGCAACAATGGCGAGGGGCTAATGAATAAGGAAGGAAATATGTATGAATACCCACCGCTTTGGGGTGCACATAGTTACAATGATGCTGCAGGTATCAATCAGCTTTCTAAATTAGCAGGCTTTATAAAAAATAATATGCCTAATCCGGTCAACTATCATAAGCCTACTTTAACAACTGAACAAGCTTGGGATGTTGCAGCATATATAAGTTCACATTCAAGACCTACTAAAGATAAATCCAAGGACTGGCCAGTACTTGCAACCAAACCATTTGATTATCCATTTGGTCCTTATGCAGATACTTTTTCAGTAAGGCAACACAAATACGGTCCCTTTGAACCCATACAATTAGCAAAGTTGTCGAAAAAGTAAAAGCCTTCCCGAATAAACGAGAAGGCTTTTCACTAAAAGAATTTCTTACTTATTTTTTTCTTTCAATTTCTTTATTTAATTCTTCAATATCAACGGATCTTTCCGTATTATCTCCCAATAAATATCTTGAAAAGTAATCGGCTGTTTTCCAGAACCAATATTCATTCATATCTCCAAAGCCATGACGTTGTGTAGGTAAAATTAACATATCAAAACGCTTATTCGCTTTAATCAAAGCATTCACCACACGAATGGTATTTGCAGGATGAACATTATTATCAATTTCACCGTGAATCAATAATAATTTTCCTTTTAAATTTTTTGCAATGTCTGGGTTTTTATCAATCATATAAGAAAAAGTAGTATCTCCTTTATCAGAAATATTTTCTTTCACTCCATTGTGTTTTTCACTCCACCATCTATTGTAAACACTATTGTCATGATTGCCTGCATTACTTACTGCAACTTTAAAAATATCTGGATAAGCAAACATAGCTGCGGTACTCATAAAACCACCACCACTATGGCCATGGATACCCACTTTATCACGATCAATAAAAGTGAATCGGTCAGCTAGTTGTTCAACAGCTGCTTTTTTATCCGCCAATCCGTAATCTCTTAAATTGCCATAGCCATAATTGTGATACCATTTACTTCGCGCAGGATGCCCGCCTCTGTTTCCAATGGTTACCACGACAAACCCCAATTGCGCCAACCGATCAATACGATCCATCCCCTTACTAAAACTTTTATTAACGGATTCGGTTTGAGGCCCAGGATACACATATTCAATAATGGGATACTTTTTAGTGCTATCAAAATCATAAGGTTTATACATGACCCCAAAAATGTCAGTGATCCCATCATCCGCTTTTACTTTAAATGTTTCTGGAAATTTATATCCTGCTGAAAATAAGGAAGTTAAATCAGCCGTTTCTAAATCCATCAATTTTTTCCCCTCTGCCGAATATAATGCGGATACTGGTGTTGCATTAACGCGAGAAGAATTATTAACGAAATAATTTTTCTTATCGTTCATACTAAAGTTGTTGTCAAAATTGCCAGAGTTCAATAATTGTAAACCTGTGCCATCAAAGTTGACTTTGTATAAATGCAAATAATAAGGATCTTCCTTGGTGTTGCTGTTGATATTTTCACGGCCGTTTGCTGAAAAGTAAACCACTCTTTTATCTTCATCAATGGATATCACATCTTCAATATGCCAAGGTCCTTGGGTGATTTGATTTTTTACTTTTCCCTCTTTGTCATGTAAATATAAGTGCGCCCAGCCATCACGTTCGCTCCATTCAATTATTTCCTCGCCATTTTTAACCAAGCCTGGCTTTTTAATTTCAACATAAGTATTTAAACTTTCTTCAATTAATGTCTTTACAACACCTGTATTAATATTAACAACACATTGGTCAATCTTTTTCAAATCACGACTGGTGCGCGCTAAATAAAGCTGATCATTGGTACCTAACCATATATTTGGCCTATGTTCATCGTCTCTCGCATTCACATTGGCTGATTTATTCCAAACAGCAACATCTTGGTCCTTAAATAAGGATACATCAATTTCTTTATAGCTAAATGCAGTCATATCAACAATCATCAAATGGTCCATCGGCGCTTCTTTTTCGCCGGGCATCCAATACTTATAGGTTTCTAGCGTAGGTCTTGGTTCCGCAATACTATTGATTACCCATAAATCTTTTACTTTACGGTTGTCTACTTTAGTAATTGCAAGATGTTTGCTATCCTCACTCCATAAGCCATAAACCGACTTTCTTTTATTTTTATTTTTTTCTACATCGACATTGGTTTCACCACCACCGCCATAAGCGCTTTCACTATGCCAGCTATAATTTTGAATACCATCTTTAGTAATAGCGTGTTCAACAATTGTACTATCCTCGTCATTCAAAATAGCTTTATTGAAATTTTCTTTATCCATATAAAACAAATTATAATTTCTTCCAAATACCACTATTTTTTCATCGGGTGAAATATTTGCCCAACTTGGTTTGCGTTTTGGTTTTTTAAATCCAACCAATTCATTGAGTTGCTCTGTAATAAGGTTGTATTCAAAATAAAATGTTTTTTTAATTTTTTCTGGTTTCGCGTCTTTCTTAACAACTACATCTTTGTTTATTTCAATGGTGCTTTTAACCTCGAATTGAATCCAATTTTCATCTTTGATGAATTTTAAAGAATCAATAGGTAAATGTTGGCCATCAAATGGATCTTTGATAATTTTAGTTAATTCGGCTGCAATTTTATCTCTATTAAACATTGTCTTTTTTTCTCCTTTCACTGGGTCCACAATATTCCATTGTTTGCCTTCGCTCGTTTCATAAGTATACCAAAACTTATTTGAAAGCTTTAGCCAATGCGGATCAATAGACAATGAAAAAATCATTTTGTCTAATTTTTTAGGAGCAAACCTGGCCGCTAAAAAGTAATTTGCCTTTTGCTGACTCATGGCCAAAAAGGGTAGGAAAAGAATAACAAGTAAAATGTGTTTACGCATAATATGAATTTGTGCTAGAAAATTAATAAATAAGTACTAATCTACCTACTTGAACCCTTGTTTTTTTATAAAAGGTAATGCGCTAATGAAATATGTTTTAAATTAGAGAAATTGTTTTTTATGAAATATATCTTTCGTTATTATTTGACGCTTATTTTAATATTCAATGGCTTTATATTGAATGCGCAAGGAACTAAGTTGGATGCAAAATCATCCTACCAAGATGCTACGCGAAATGAACGTATTGCAAAAACATTCCCAATTATTGATCAATTATATAAAGAGTTCGCCTTAAAGAATCATTTTCCTGGTTATGCCTTTGGAATTGTGGTCGATGGGCAATTAGTTTATAAAGGAAATGGGGGCTATGCAAATTTGGAAGAAAAAATACCTGCATCTTCTGCTTCCATGTTCCGGATTGCTTCCATGTCAAAAAGTTTTACCGCTTTAGCTATTTTAAAATTAAGAGATGAAGGAAAGCTACAATTGGACGATGCAGTTGAAAAATATATTCTCGCATTAAAAGGGCAAGGACTTACTAAAGATGCGCCATTGATGACCATTCGACATTTAATGACACATAGTGCAGGTTTTCCTGAAGATAATCCTTGGGGGGATCGACAATTAGCAGATACAGAAGAAGAATTGAATGCATTAATAAAAAATCAATTGTCCTTATCAAATACAGCTGGATTGGAATATGAGTATAGCAATCTAGGATTTGCTATGCTGGGTTATATTATTCATAAAGTATCAGGGTTGACGTATGATACTTATATAACAAAAAATATTTTAGTGCCTTTGCAAATGCAGGGGACCAGTTTTGAATACACCGATATCCCCAAAAATTTATTTGCGAATGGTTATCGATTTATCAATGATCAATGGCGTAAGGAACTACCATTAAAAAATGGCATATATGGTGCAATGGGCGGCATGATTACTTCCATTGATATGTTTAGCAAATATGTTGCATTACATGAGAATGCCTGGCCTGCAAGAGATGATGTGGAAAGCTTCCCCATTAAAAGGAATAGCTTGAGAGAGATGCACCAACCCGCGCGTTTTATTGGATTAAATCCAAATACAATTTTTCCGAGCGGTAAAAAAATAGCAACTACAAGTAGTTATAGCTATGGATTGAATTGGACGATAGATGCAGAAAACAAGAAAAGTATTGGACATAGTGGCGGCTTGCCTGGATTTGGTTCAAATTGGCGTTTTTTACCTGATTATGGTATTGGTGTGATATTATTTGCGAATGTGACTTATGCGCCTACCTCAAGAATCAATCTTATTGTATTAGATACCTTGATTCAATTAGCACAATTAAAACCAAGGCCCATCAAGGTTTCCAATAGCTTAATTGAGAGACAAAATCAATTGGTAAAAATTATCACGCAATGGGATCAATCAACGCCGATATTTGCTGAAAACTTTTTTGAAGACTATCCTATTGAAGATTTAAAAAATTCAGCGGATGCTGTTTTTAAAAAAGTGGGCAATATCATTAAAGTGAACGCGATGATTCCCGAAAATCAATTGAGGGGCTATTGTATCATTGATTGTGAAAAGGGGAAACTTAGATTAGCATTCACATTAACCCCTGAAAATCCTGCATTAATTCAAGAATACCACTTAACAATCGAAAATTAATTATGTCGATTATTAAGTGTTTAATAAATATTTAATTTCCTTGGATTAACAAAAATTAGGGAAACATCATTAAAAATCAGCGTACGCTTTAGCCATCATTAAAATAGTTTCATTCCGATTAACAATTTTTAAATATTCTTTAGCTGCAGATAATTTTTTCCAAGCTGGGTCCTGCTTAAATGCATCCCAGTGTGCATTACGGTCATTCATATCATTGAAGCTGGTCATATAAATTAAATTAGGTGTTCTTGCGCCAACCAATGCTTTTGAATAAAAAACGGCATTAAAATTTAAGCGTTTGAATATTTCAATTTCCTGACCTTCATTAAACATATTAACTTTTCTTAAGTGCATTTCCTCAGTAGGACTTTCATAACTACGATACTCAAAAACGCGATTACTTGATTTTACTAAATCGGAGGTTTTTTCAAATTGTGGTTGTAGTTTAAATGCTTTGGTTAAAATACTCTCTATACGTGTATAAGGCAAACTACTGTCTTTGTTATCTAAATGAATCAAAGCGTCGTCACCAAATGGATTCATTTTTTCATACACCTGATCTAAGGCATCCAGTTGGTTTAAGTTTTTTAATGGTACCCAAACAAATATCCGCTTGTCAGTACTGGTGTCATTCATGATGGGCGCAAATACACCTACTTTATTTATACCATTGCTGTGTAAAAAAGGCAAATACGTTTTTTCTAAATAATTGTCAATATGATTTAATTGACTTTGTGTAGTGCAGTGATATATTTTAATTAAATAGAATTCCCTCGGTGTTGATTGAGCATTTGCTGATAATTGAAATATGACTAATAAAAACAACCCTAATAAGTATCCTTTTTTCATAAATAGTAATTAATATTTTACAAATGTGTTAAATGATTTGTTAAGGTACAAATTATTTTAGTATTTGGATATATATAATTTTGTTTATTAGTAGGGCTTGAATTATATTTAATTATAATTGATCCACTTATGACATCACAAAAAACGACAAAACATTTAATTCCATTTATATTAATCACCTGTTTATTTTTTTTATGGGGTTTTGCTAATAATCTAGTCCCCATTTTAATCCCCCATTTAAAAAAGTCATTTACCTTAACCACGACCCAATCTACACTCGTGGATTCGGCAGTATATATCGCTTATTTTTTTATGGCTTTACCTGCGGGTATGGTGATGAAAAGACTGGGCTATAAAACCGGGATTATCATAGGACTTCTTTTATTTGCAGTGGG
>Ga0209107_10000659_pt1 | contig 19940 bp, 22 predicted proteins | sample LakErihyJuly2011_2_FD_187460 | JGI IMG/M metagenome (GOLD analysis project Ga0209107, IMG submission 187460) | Freshwater microbial communities from dead zone in Lake Erie, Canada - CCB hypolimnion July 2011 (SPAdes) (version 2) | ecosystem: Environmental > Aquatic > Freshwater > Lentic >...
AAGAGAGTAGTTATGTCGTCAAGGAGTGATTGGTCTAACCAATCGGTAATGAGTGTTACAGGACAAAATCCTGTGGATAAGAGTAGAACCAATAATGACTCGAAAGACACTTACAAAAACTGTAATCTCAGGTTTTTATTTTTAGGTTAAATCTTATAAGAAAAAAATTAATAGGGACGATGTGAATCGATCCCTTTTTTTTTGTTTTTTTTTATATACTGATGTATTTATATTTAAAGATAAATAAATAATTTTACATTATGAAAAGAATAATTAGACTAACAGAATCAGATCTTGCAAGAATAGTAAGAAGAGTAATTAGTGAAGGATTTGCTCAAAATACTGTTTTAGAGTTTGATTCGGTAACTGGATATAAAAGTGCATTGTTCCCGCAATTACAATATAAAAAAAATGGAACGGCATGGGACGTAAATTTTGCGGGTAGTAAAACTTTAGGAAATTTAATGAATATGAGAGATGGGAGTTTTCAAACAGTTAACACAGAGGCCGATCCAACAAGTTTAGATCAAAGGGTTGCATTTGGTATTTTCCTTAATACGACCCCTAAAACAAGAGCTGAGGTAGAAACTGCGGTTAAGGCCGTGGTCCAATCAGGATATAAAGACCCGTTCACAATCAAGGCCGGTGGTAAAACTAAAAACGCAAAAGGTGTATTAGTTACTTGGGGTCGACCTGGATTTACGGCTGGAAGCGAAATGACTGATGCAATTTGTAAATTGTATAACGTTACCGCATAATAAAGAGATTTTTATGGAGATAAAAAAAACGTAAGTCTACAATAGACTTACGTTTTTTGATATGTACCCAATCGCGTAATTACCCTCAATATGGTAAGTAACCAATCTAAATGGTTGATTATTTTTATAAACTACAACCATTCGTGATTTACTATTAGAGTCAGAAATACTTAAAAAAATATTTTTATTATTTAAAATATTTTTAGATGTAATTTGATAATTTTTTAACGTATCTCCTTCATCAACACTTGATATTACATTATTTTCTTTAAAGTTGATATTAAAAACCATAAAATAATCTGACTCATAACTTTCCATATATGACCATCTATTCATTGTTGAGTCTGTACTCATAAAATACATTAACTCATCTATAGTCATAGTAAAATCATAAAAGTCTGTGGCAAAAATATTTACATTTTTTTGGGAAAATGACAAAAAACTTGACAATGTCATGATTAAAGAAAAAAATAATGTTTTCATTTTTATTAAAGGTTTAAATTAATGATTTTTTTATAAAGATAGTTATTTTTTTTTATCCCCACCATAAAGATGGGGATTTTAATTGGTGGAGGTGCGGAGGCTCGAACTCCGGTCCATAATATCCTGTCAAACAAGGACTACACGTTTAGGTTAACATTTTCTAACGTTCCAAAATATTCGATTTTTAACTTGATCAAAAACAAGGTTAGTTTGTTCTTCATTATCGTAAACTAACAACCAATAAACGACTCGATTTCGGGTTCAGTCGTATTCCACCTTAAAGGACTTCTGTTGCTAGGTTATGTGTCCACCGACCCCCGTTTCCGTTAACTAATTAAGCTACAGTAACTTCAGAACCTCTTAGTAAACCAAGAGTTTCCATTTTCGATAAAACGTCGCCGATTGTTTTTGTGAATCAGTTTTTAAAGAGATTAATTCAGTCTCTACGTGCCCTTTATTCTCAGCCAATACCTGTCAAATCCAAAAACACCCCCATATGTCAAATAACTTTTGTTTATATAAATACAAATATAATGGGTAAATTACAATAATCAAAATATTTTGATATTTATTTTATATGTTAGAAATTGGGGAAACATACGAATATTTAAAAAAATTATCAAAAAAGGATTTAACGGATGTTAGATTTAGTAAATACCAGTATCCTGATATAATCGATGATATTAAATACAATTATGATTCCCCGTCATCAAGTGTTATTTATTTTGAATTTGAAAATACTGAAGAATATTTTAAAATTTTGGGTATTGATAATGAGGAAGATATCTATGTGTGGAATAAATTTATGGATAATTATTATTACGATTATGATTATGATTATTACAGATATGAAGAAGATTGGAAAGAGGGGTACATATTAAAAGAATTTAGTCCAGAAAATCTTAACTTGGTTAAACAAATTCTAAGATTAGTTAACCCATCAATGGTTTTACGAGATGACGATACGGATACCAATATGGGTATTATTGCGACTTATTTAGACAAAAGGTTTGGTGATATTGAATATATTGTTAGTGAATATGGTTCTTTGAACCAAGACTGTACTAGAAGGGCGGTTAGTAATGTTTTAAAAAATGAAACTAAAAATCCATTTAAAAAACTTGGGATTAGTGAGACTTATGGGAATTACAGATTTAAAACCACTTTAGGTGTATTAATACATTGGTACGAGACTTTAGAGGCCAAAAATTTTGATATACCAGAATTATTAAAGTTAATGTTAACAAAATACGATAGAGAATCTAGAGGTAACTGGTATGAATTGGAATATAACGTTTGGTGTGATGATTTTGAATGGGACTCTTTTCACAAAGAAACTGCCCGTCATTTAAATGATATCTTAGAAAAGGTAGAAGAAGATTTATCTGAAGATGTAAGTTTTGAAAGGTACAACGAATTGTTTAATATTGTGGAAAAATTAGGAGGTTTTAGAAGATGGATTAATATTCCCTCAAAAAAAATTGAAGTGTACTTTTCAGATTTAGATATAAAAACAGGAAAACTTAGTTTTACCTCTAGAAAACCAAACCATCCTTCAGAAGATAGATCTGTGGATAATGTTGAGGATTTAAATTTATCACTTTACCATCCTGAATTATTTGAACAACTTAAAAAAATAAAAGGTATTATTTTGTAAACTCCATTTATTTTTCGTAAGTTTGTAAAATGGAAAGAAATTACGAATTACTAAAAGAGGTGTTATCGGTACCCTCAAAAACATATCAAGAAGATTTATTGATACAATTTATCTGTGATTGGTTAGATAAAAATAACATCACATATTATGTTGATGACTTATACAACATATATGCAACAAAACAAACTGATCAAGATATTGAATACTTTCCTTGTGTGGTCGCACATACTGATACTGTACATAATATTGACACAATAAATGTTAAAGAAGAGATGTTACCTGATGCTCAAGGTAATGTTAAACTATCTTTAAAGGCATATAATAATAACGGAGACCCAACAGGAATTGGTGGTGATGATAAATGTGGGGTTTATGGGTGTTTAGAACTACTAAAAGAATTACCTAATCTAAAAGCCGCTTTCTTTGTTTCTGAGGAAACAGGATGTAAGGGTTCATTTAATGCGGACCCTAATTTTTTCACTAATGTTGGTTACGTTATACAATTTGATGCTCCCGAAAATAATATGATTTCAGAATTTTTAATGAACAAACCAATGTTTAATAGAGAAAGTGAATTCTTTAATGTTGGGGGTAGACTAATAACAGAACATTTTCCTGTTGATACAGAATACCATAGACACCCATACACGGATATATACCCATTAAATAAGAACTTTGGATTGTCCTGTTTCAATATCTCTATTGGGTACTACAATTACCACACAAGAAACGAATACGTGGTTGTTGACGACACATACAATGGTATTAAAGTGGGTAAATTAATGATAGAGGAGTTAGGTAATAATAAACATTAATAAAAAAATTTATTCATATCCTTTAATTTCTTTAAAATTCATATATTTATTTGTAAATAACAAATAATATGAAGTTTTTAATATCAGAACAAGAAAGATCAAGAATTTTGGAAATGCATCAAAACGCAACATCAAAACAATATTTAACTGAACAAACAATTGCTAATACTCAAGCCGCATCATTTGTTAATGAATTTAACAGAGTTATGACGGCATATAAATTACCTGGATATGTTGCAAAATTTGTCAAAGGTGCCGACGATTACCACGGTAATATTGTCATTTATAAAGATGGTAAAGAACTTGTCAAATCACCACAAGATTTTGGAATTGCGGTGACTGCGAATTTATCACCAGGAGTTCAACAAACTAAAGATCCATTAGATAATTATGGAACACAATTAGTCGATGGTAAAGTCACACAATTTGGACAAAGTTTAGAGAAAGTTTTGGGAACTGCTGACGCAGCGGCAAAAAATCAACTATCAACAGCTGTAAGGAGTGCGGTTGATGCGGTTAAAAAACAATTATCACCAACTCAAAAATAAAAAACAATTAAAAACTAAAATCCCCACCTGAAAAGATGGGGATTTTTTTATGATGGTTTTTCTATATTAAACTTTGTAATATTTTTTACTGTGGTTGAGTTATCTGTAAACCAAAACCAAATAACATTTTCACTCCCATAATTGGTATTAACAATCAAACCATAATCAAAACTTTTTTCCAATATATTAATCTTAAGTGACCCATTACCAAGATTTACAAATTTAATTGGTAATGAACTAATTTCAACATCATCAATAAAATATGTGGAGGTTTCATTACCAAGGTCTATAATATATTTGGTGTAATTACTATTAACATCATATATTAAATCCGGTTTCATTAACACAGAATCCACCGATGTTCTATGAAATGAAATCATTTCTTGTTTTTCAAATACGTGAATTATTAATTTTTGACTAAATGATAAAAAATTAAAGAAAAAAAATAGGGTTAAAAAAATTGTTTTCATATTCTGTTATTAAAACAAATTTATAAAAAAAAACTTATTTAAAAAAATTATTCTTCCTTTTTCTTTCTACCTTTTTTCTTTGGTTCTGGTTTTGACCTATCCTCAATTTCTATTGTTTGATCATCACCTTCTCCTTTAACAAATAACATATATTCGCCCCCTTCTATAACCTCATTGTTTAATATCTTTTCTGAAATTAAATCTTCGATTTTATCTTGGATTGCTCTTTTAATTGGTCTTGCTCCGTATTGATCATCAAAACCAACTTTTGATATAAAATCAGTCACAGAACCTTCATAAGAAACGTTATATTTCATAGATGTTAATCTGTCAATTAGTTTATCAATTTCAAGTTTTACAATTTTATCAATATGTTCTTTTACTAAAGAATTAAATATTACAACATCATCAATTCTATTTAAAAATTCAGGTGCAAAAAATTTGCGTAATTCTTTTTTCAATACGTCTCTTTTATACTCCTCTTGGACAACTTCACTATTATTATTTGTTTTAAATCCAACACCATTACCAAAGTCCTGTAATTTTCTAACACCAATATTTGATGTCATAATAATTAAACAGTTTTTAAAGTTGATCTTTCTGCCTAACCCATCAGTTAAATGTCCATCATCTAACATCTGTAGTAAGGTTGCGAATATGTCTTTATTTGCCTTCTCAATCTCATCAAAAAGTATGACAGAATATGGTTTATTTTTAACTTGTTCTGTTAATTGACCCCCTTCTTCATGTCCCACATATCCTGGAGGGGATCCAATAAGTCTTGAGATGGTATGTTTCTCTTGGTACTCAGACATGTCAACTCTTATTAAACTATCTTCACTACCAAATATTTCTTTTGCTAATTTTTTTGCTAAAAACGTCTTACCAACACCTGTTGATCCTAAAAATATAAACGAACCGATTGGTCTATTAGGGTCTTTAATCCCAACTCTATTTCTTCTTATAGATTTTGATATTTTTCCAACCGCCTCTTCTTGACCAATAACGTATTTATTTAAAGTTAATTCAAGATTAACTAATGAATTTTTCTCATCTACATTTATTTTACTAACAGGAATTTTAGTCATGTTTGAAACTACCTCATAAATGATTTCATCAGGAATACCTCGTTTACTATTTTTAAGATGATCCTCAAATTTCTTTTTCTCCTCTTCTAATTTAATTAAAACGTTTCTTTCTCTATCTCTTAATTCGGCCGCTTGTTCGTAGTTTTGTTTTTTAATAACGGTCGCCTTCTCTTTCTTTATTTCTTGGGCCTCAACTTTTAATAACTCAATTTCTTCAGGTAATTTTATATCTATTTGCATTCTTGACCCAACCTCATCTAAAATATCAAAAGCCTTATCAGGAAACTCTCTATCCGTAATATATCTATCGGCCAACTCAACACATAACCGAAGTGATTCATCGGTATAATTAACCTTATGATGTTCTTCATATTTACCCTTACTTTGTTGTAGTATTTGAAACGTTTCTTCTTTGGTTGATGGATCCACAATAATCTTTTGGAATCTTCTTTCTAATGCTCCATCTTTCTCAAAATGTCTTCTATACTCATCAAGGGTTGTTGCTCCAATACACTGAATTTCACCTCTTGATAACGCAGGTTTAAATATGTTTGATGCGTCTAAAGAACCTGAACTATTACCCGCACCAACCATAGTATGAATTTCATCTATAAATAAAATAATATTAGGGGTGTTCTGAAGTTCTTCAATAATCACCTTCATTCTTTCTTCAAATTGACCTCTATACTTTGTGCCGGCAACAATTGAGTTAATGTCTAAAGACACAATTCTTTTATCTACCAAATTTTTTGGGCACTCTCCACCATAAATCATCATTGCAAGACCCTCGACGATTGCAGTTTTACCTGCTCCTGGTTCACCAATAATAATAGGGTTATTTTTTTTCCTCCTTGATAAAACTTGGGCAATTCTAAAGATTTCTTTTTCTCTACCAATTACTGGATCTAATTTACCTTGTTCGGCAAGTTTTATTAGATCTTTACTAAAATTATCTAATACAGGTGTTCCGGCCTCACTCTTTTTTTTATTTTTATCATTACTATCGTCTACAAAATCTAACATAATTAAAAGTTTTATCTAAATCTAAATATATTCATATTGTTAGTCAATACTTGTCTTTTTGTCAGGTCCGCATATAATTATATGACAAAATGTCATGTTTTAATAAATGGCATATTTTTTATAAATTTTTATTACAAAATAAACCTAAAAAATAAAATAAAATGTTTAATTGGAGTGATTTCGATAAAATTTTTAATGAGATGTTTTCTAACAGAACCGGATTTAATTTTGGTGATAACAATTGGGATAAGAGAACTTACAAGTCTCCCGACGGTTCTTTTTCCATGACTTATATTACTAAAAAAAATAATAGTAATCCTAATTTAGATGAGGTTGATATTTTAAAACATAAATTAGAAATTGCAGTTGAGGAACAAAATTTTGAGTTGGCGGTAGAACTTAGAGATAAAATAAAAAATTTAGAGAAAAATTTAGAGAAAATTTCCGAGTTGCAATCTAAATTAGAAGAGTGTATTAAAAATCAAGATTTTGAGAAGGCTATTGATTATAGGGATCAAATAAAATCTTTAAAATAAAAAAGTCCACCTAAAGGTGGATTTTTTTATTTGTGTTATTTATTTTAATAATAAAAAATTATGGCAATTACAAGAGAAGAATTTAAAGGAACAAAGATTATTAACGAAATACAATCGTCAAACATAGTTAAAACAGAATATGACACTGAAACAAAAAAAATGATAACGGAATTTAAAAACGGTATTAGATATGAATATGAGGATGTACCTCACCAAAAATACACCGAATTTAGAACCGCACAATCCCAAGGAACTTATTTTAACAAAAACATTTCAAAAGTTTATAAATATAAAAAATTAAGTTAATCAAAAAACTTAATATTTATATTTGATGGACAATGAATTAATAAAAAGTTTTAATCCCCAAGAAACTTTAAACCCTAAAATATGGGAAAAAGATGGGGATGAACCAAAATTAAAACCCGAAATAAGAGAAGGGTTACTTAATATTGCCAATGAATTTATAGAATTTCTTGATGTGGATATTATTGTTACAGATATAATTTTAACAGGCTCACTATCAAATTTTAATTGGTCAAAATATTCTGATTTTGATTTACATATTGTTGTAAATTTAGAACAGTACGATGAAAACCAAATAGAACTTTATGAAAAAATTTTTAATTTAAAAAAATTAATTTTTAATCAAAACCATGATATAAAAATAAAAGGATATGAGGTTGAACTTTATGTTCAAAATGAAAACGAGTCTCATTTTTCAAGTGGAGTGTATTCAATATTATTTAATGAATGGGCAAATGTCCCTAAAAAAGAAAAAGTATCAATAGATAAGGATCTAATTAAGCAAAAATCCAAACAGTGGATGAATATGATTGATAATCTTTTGGACTCAATAAAAGACAATGATGCGGATACTGCCAAAGAAATGGTTCAAAAATACAAGGATAAATTAAAAAAATATAGGACTTGTGGGTTGCAAAAAAAAGGAGAGTATTCTACTGAGAATTTAGTGTTTAAAATTTTAAGACGTAACGGTTATATTGAAAAACTTCACAATAATACGTCAAAAATAATTGATAATAAATTATCAATGAATCAATAAATAGATTAAAAATAAAACAATATCGATTATTGATATATTTATTTAATAAAAATAATTTAATCAAAAAAATATACTATGGGAGGACTAAAACCTATTGGGAGTGAGAAATTAGTTGGTATGGATAAAATCCGTAGAATTATGGAAATTGCTAACTATAACCACGAATTATCTAATAAAGATATTGAATTAAAATCTACAGAGTATAGACTTGGTTTATCAGATGGAAATTCATATGACATTGTAAAGGAAAGACAAGGATATATAATTAAAAGAAATATTACTGAATCTTACTCTGATTATATCGAACCTATGAAAAATAGGAGATATTACAGATCTTACTCTGAAGCATTAAAAAAATTAAATTTAATGGCTAAAGATTTTAACTCATTATATAATAACGATGAGGGGACAAATCTTTTTACCGAACAAAAAAAGTTTAAACTTAAAGTTCCAACACCAAAGTCAGATGTTGCTCCTGAACAGGCACCAACATTACCTGAACCATCTCCGGCCCCCGCACCTGCAGCAGAACCATCTCCGGCTCCCGCAACAGGAGCAGAAGAAGACCCAATGGCAGGACTTATGGGAGGTACCGAAACAACAGGAGCAGAAGAAGACCCAATGGCAGACCTTGGTGGGGAAGAAGACCCAATGGCAGACCTTGGTGGGGATGACGAATCTACCGACGATGAAGAGGAAAATACAGGCAAAGAAAATGGAGTATCATTTAAGTTGATTCAAAAATTAACAGGAAAACTATCCCAAAAAATTAGAAAATATCTTAACAGTGAAGAAATGGATTCTGACGATGTTAAGTATATTTTAAATTCTGTGTTATCTTCATTAGATTTATCTGTGTTGGATGACGAAGACGTTGAGGAAATTATAGATCGTTTGGAAGGTGATGAAGAAGATAAAGAAGAGGGCGACGAAGAGGGTAATGAAGAAGGTGATGAAAATTTAACCTCGGATGAAGACCCTGATGTTGATTCTCCTGAACCACCGTCAGATGAAGGTGAGGTTACAGAATACGGATATAGAAACAGAAATAGAATGACAGTAGGTCCTTTAGGGACAAGAACAGATAATATGTTCTCAGAATCTAAAGTTGATAAAATCATTGGAAGATATTTTTCAATTAATGAAGATGAAAAAAAGGTTAATAATAAAAAAAAAATTATTAATAAGGGACTTTTAAAAGAAAATATGGTTGTAAACGAAATGGAGATCAAAAGACTTTCAAAATCAATTCAACAAGAAAGATCGGCATTAAAATTCTTAGAAAAAAATCCAAACGCGGTTTTAATAGGATCGACAAATAAAAGTAATTTACTATTTAAAGTCGGTATTAATGAACACAAAATATCAACAGACGGAAGAAGAGTACTATGAATTATTTAATTTACATAAATGGTATGGGACCCAATTATAAGGGAGACAACATTTATGAATTTATTTTTTCAGAAACTTTAGATGTTTGGGGTGAGAATTGGGAATCAAAACCATCTAATGGTTACCCATCACCACCTGACTTTGAATATATAAAAAAGGTTGGATCATTAATTAATGGGGAAATCTTATTAGAATTGGTTCAAAACTCAGACGTATTTTCAATGATGGATTCAATGGATGGGGTACTGTCCATAGGTTGGGAAAAAGAAACAAATGAAATTGATTTCTCAATCACAAAAAGATTAGTATTTAAGTTTGGGGAAACTGAACAAGACGTAAAAGATAAACTATATGAACGAGATATCGTTCTTGAATTTGATAAAAAAGCAGTATATGAATCCTAAAAATCATATTTTAACTTTGTTAGAACACGGATTGTCATTTAACACTATTAGTAATTTAAATGACTTACAAATTAAGGTATTATCCGAAAAATTTTCTAAAAAGGAAGAAAATAAAGAGGCTCAAGATATACAAACTAAAATAAGAAGATTTAGTTCTTCTGAAGTTTCTAACGCCAAAACAAAAGGAGAGTCATTACCAGGAGGAAGGGCGTTCAAATTAAATGCTGATGGTAGTGTTGATGTTACGTTAGAAGGTGAAATGAGTGAGGATGATACGGTAGATTTTGTAAATGATCCTGACGCAACTGAAGATGGAATGGGGATGTTTGAATCTGAAATGAAAGAAAAGTTTGAGTCCAAATCACAACAAGGTTTATTTTGGTCGAAATGTAAAAATAGTACAGGAAAAACAAAAGAAAAATGGTGTAAAATGGCAAAAGAATTTTCAGACAGTACATCTAAAAAAGATTATAAAAAAATGCCAGATAAAAAACAACCCAAAAAAACGGTTAAAAAAACTAATGAAAATTTAGAAAGATTTTTAGAAGATAGAATTGTTAACATGTTGGATGAATATGTGAACCCAACGTTTACAAAAGGTCAAATGATTAATACAATATCTGAAAAAACAGAAAAATTTAATTCTATGTTTTTAAAAACCCCAAAAAAAATGTCTATGTTTTCAAACGAATCTGGAATTGAAATGAAAAGTATGAAAAGGCCTATTGGTAGAATCTCTTCTTTAGGGGAAGACACAAAAGAAAAAGAAAGAACTAAGGAAAAAGAAAGAACTAAGGAAAAAGAAAGAAGAAAGGGTAACCCTTTTAAAGACCCTAATCCTGACGTAGAAGAAAAACCTAAAGCAAATACAAAAGAAAAAGAAAGAACTAAAGAAAAACCTGGTACAAAAACACCAACAAGAAGAAAAGGTAATCCGTTTAAGGATCCTAGTCCTGATGTTGATGAAAAACCAAAAGCAAAGATGGAAAAACAACAAAGTGGTTTCATTGATACAATAATGAACATATTAAATTTTAACTAATGGGACATAAATATATTGAGAGTTTAGTGAGGAAAATCATAAACGAGGCTCCTGTTGATTATGGGGATTATCCAGAAAGAATGGACCCTAGGGTACAACAAAAGATTGAGGATCCTGAAAATATATACGCAAAGAATAGAGGATTTACGGGTGGTGTTTCAGATGTTGAGAGATTATCTGGTGACAGATTTAAAGAAATTGTTGATTATGTTAAAAGATATTTTGGAACAGAAAGAAACATAACAGAACCATCAGTTATGTCGGCAATTCAAATGGAACAAATGATGGCAGTTAGACAAGCGATGACGATAGAACCAAGACATAGAGAAAAACTTAGAGATCTTGCGGTCGAAATTGGAGCAAAAGAAGAAGGGTGGATGCCTTACGATATTACAATGGAACAAGCTTTAAGAGATAAAACAATAATCAAAAGAAAGTCTCGTAATGGAGGTACAATATATGAGTTTGAATTGTTGAACATGTTAACTTTTCTTGGTGAACAATCTATAGACCCATCCATTTTTCAAATGAAAGCAAAAGAAAATAAAAAATTACCAATACCTGCTAATTTTTCATTTGATATTGATGAGTTAACTCCTGAAGAACAAAAACAATTAGAGATTGAGAAAAGAAACATTATAAATGCTTACGTTATGGGTAAAGCAAAAAGAGGTCAATACGCTTATCAGGCATATAAAGATAGATTAGACGCTATAGACCCATCTTTATATGAATTGTATAATAAAATTATGGGAGCAAATGATTTAATGTATTTTACCAACCAACAACTAATTGAAATGTTGGGGGGTAATGCGGCAGGATCGGCAGGTAAAGCCAAACCAGAACAAAGCGATGACGATGAAGATGATGATCAAGGTGGTGAATCAGAAGAAAAAGATACTTGGTTTGCAAATGGTTTAATATTCCCAATTTTATTACATGAGGTTGATAAGGCTTTTAGTATGGTAACCACAAGAGAACAGTGGAGAGATATGGATCCTGAAATGGCAAGACAAGTCATATCACAAACAGATACAATGGAAAACGAACCTATGAATTTTAGGATTGGAGGTGAATTGGCAAGAAAAATTAGAACAATGTTACCTGAAGAATTAGTATTAGATCCTGCGGGTAGTGTTTATAAACCGTTTTTTGAAAAAAACTTATATAGGATCCCGGCTGAAAGATTTTTAAAAGAAATAATTGCAAATGTTGTATCAAAGAAAAGAGAAGATAATTTAAAGGCGGTTAAAAAGTTTAGAGAGGTTTTTGAAACTGCCAAAAAAGAATATGAAAAATTTAAGAGTAGGGATGACGACAATGACGAATATGATTACGATGAAGATGATAATTACACTTATTAATAAATAACAAATATTTAAAACCCACCCAAAAGGTGGGTTTTTTATTAAATAAACTATTTAAAGTATTTATAATAAAAAAACTTTATGAGTTTAACAAAAGAACAAGTGATGTTAGAATATGTTAGGTGTATGAAAGATACGGAATACGCTTTAAAAACATATCTACAAACATACGATAATACAGTATCTAAATACGTACCATTACAACTATTTCCTGATCAAGTTTCTTTATTGAAAGATTATGAAGACTACGAAGAGAACATTGCATTAAAATATAGACAGGCAGGAGTTTCTACCGTTACTGCGGCGTGGGTATCAAAAAGGTTAGTTTTTGCAAAAAAGACCCAACCTGAAAAAATTCTAATAATTGCCAACAAACTTGACACCTCAATGGAAATGGCTAATAAAATAAGAGCGTTTGTTGATCAATGGCCTTCGTGGGTTGGTGCTGGATTTTCCATAGATAAAAACTCACAAAAACATTATAAATTAAATAATGGTAGTGAAGTAAAGGCGGTAGCAACATCAAAAGATGCGTTACGTGGATTTACCCCAACCATTCTTGTGTTTGATGAGGCGGCATTTATCGAGGCCGATAGTGATTTTTGGCCGGCTTGTATGGCCTCGTTATCTACTGGAGGTAAAGTAATTGTAGTATCAACACCAAATGGTTATGACCCAATATATTACGAAATATATGATCAAACATTAAAAGGTTTTAATAACTTTAAAATTTCTGAAATGTTTTGGTGGAGAGATCCAAGATACGCCAAAGATTTGTTTTTAGTTCCTACAGATGATCTTGTGCATTATCTTTTAAATAAAGATGAACAGGATGAGTCTAAACATGTCTCCTTTGCACATATTGACCCGTATGTTAGGGATCATACGGAAATATCTAAATACTTTAAAGAGGGATACAAACCGTGTTCAAATTGGTACGAAAAAATGGTTAAAAAATTAAAGTACGATAAGAGGAAGATCAATCAAGAGTTAAATTGTGAGTTCTTAGGTTCAGGGGATAATGTATTTGATAATAAACAATTAGAGGAAATAAAAAATAACACCCTTTTAGAACCTGAAGGTAAATTAATGGGTAACTCATTATGGATGTGGAAAGAACCAATATTGGGTAATAAATACATAATGGGGGTTGACGTATCAAGAGGGGATAGTGAGGATTTTAGTTCAATACAAATTATTGATTTTGATGCGAGAGAACAAGTTTTTGAATACGTTGGTAAAATTCCACCTGATTCTCTTGCTGAGATCGCATATAAATGGGGGATTATGTATAATGCGTTTATTGTTGTCGATATTACCGGAGGTATGGGAATAACAACAGTTAGAAAATTACAAGAATTAGGATACAAAAGTTTATACGTTGAGGGTATTGATACCACAAGTATATGGGCTAATGCAAGTAAGGCGGTGGATAAAATCCCCGGAATTAACTTTAATAATAAAAGAGTACAAATAATTGCGGCATTTGAGGAGGCGGTTAGACACAAATTTAAAATAAAAAGTGTTAGATTATATAATGAAATGAACACTTTTATATATGTAAATGGTAGACCAGATCACCAAAGAGGACAACATGATGACCTTATCATGGGGATATCAATGGCGATTTATGTTGGGGAGTCTTCCTTTACAAAATTAGAAAAGGTTGCCCAACAAGCTAAGGTTATGTTGGAGTCTTGGACCGTAGCGTCAAATGATTCTGTTGCAAAAGAGGCTCACTTTAATCCATTGTTACCTAACATGAATGTTAAAAGAGATAATTTTGGTAGGGAAATTAATGCCGCAACAAAAGATGATTACATTAAATACGGGTGGTTATTTGGTGGTAGGTAATATTTATAATTATGGGTAGTGTTCAGAGAAAAAAAAGTGGTAAAATATTTGCGGGTTCAGACTTAATTATAACAGGTCAAGGCATCTATAGTGTTAAAGTTATTAAACCAACTTTTAACAAGAAAAGTCAGTATAATATGATTGAAGAAATAACCACAACAACCACCACAACAAAATAATGGAATATATTTATAATATAAGACAATAAACTTTATAAAAAAAAATTATAAGTTAAATTTTAATTATGGAACAAAACGAAAAAAATTTAACGATTTGGCAAAGATTATCCAAAACGTTCGGACCTAATTCATTATTAGGGATGGATGATCCTACCTATAGGTTTGATAAAAAAGAAATATTAAAGACTACCGATAAGTCTAAATTTGAAAAAGAGAAATTAGAAATCCAACAAACTTTATTTTTAAGTGATAATTGGAAAAAGATTGAAAATAACTTATACAGTCAAGCGGTATATTACGAACCAAACAGAATGTCCGCATTCTACGATTATGAATCTATGGAATATACACCAGAAATCTCAACGGCCTTGGATATATATGCTGAGGAGTCAACAACATCAAACCATGATGGGTTTATATTACAAGTTTATTCTGAATCACAAAGAATTAAAAGTATCTTAGTAGATTTATTTAATAATAATTTAGATATTAATACAAACTTACAAATGTGGGTAAGAAACATGTGTAAGTATGGTGATAACTTTGTTTACTTAAAACTTGACCCTGAAAAAGGTATTGTAAGTTGTATGCAATTACCTAATATTGAAATCGAAAGATTAGAAAGAGGTATGGAATCCAGGACTATAAACACCACCCCATCAACAAAAAACGAGAAAAACTTAAGGTTTACTTGGAAAAATAAGGATATGGAGTTTAACACTTGGGAAATGGCCCATTTTAGATTGCTAGGTGATGATAGAAAATTACCATATGGTACATCGATGTTAGAAAAGGCTCGTAGAATATGGAAACAACTTGTATTGGCGGAAGATGCTATGTTAATTTATAGAACATCAAGAGCTCCCGAAAGAAGAGTATTTAAAGTCTTTGTTGGTAATATGGACGATAAAGATGTTGAGGCTTACGTACAAAGAGTGGCAAATAAATTTAAACGAGATCAAATTGTTGATTCTAAAACAGGTAATGTTGATTTACGTTTCAACCAAATGGCGGTAGATCAAGATTACTTTATTCCTGTTAGGGACGCAACACAGACAATGCCTATTGAGACATTGGCAGGGGCCGCAAATCTTTCTGAGATTGCCGATATTGAATATATCCAAAAGAAATTATTAACCGCATTAAGAATACCAAAAGCATATATAGGTTTTGAGGAAGCGGTGGGTGATGGTAAAAATTTATCTTTATTAGATATTAGATTTGCAAGAACTATTCATAAAATACAAAAAAGTATAATTTCGGAATTAAATAAAATTGCGATTATACATTTATTTTTACTTGGGTTTGAGGATGAATTAAATAACTTTACTTTAGGTTTAACTAACCCATCTAAACAGGCCGATCTATTAATGGTTGAGGTATGGAAAGAAAAGGTTTTATTGTATAAGGATATGGTTACAGAAATTCCAAATTCACTACAACCTACATCCGCAACTTGGGCTAAAAAACATATTTTTGGTTTTTCTGATGAAGAAATTAAATTAGAATTACAACAAATAAGATTAGAAAGGGCGGTGTCAGCCGAATTGGCAAATACACCAACAATAATTACTCACACAGGATTCTTTGATACTGTAGATAAACTTTATAAAACTCAAACAGGAAGTACCCAAACTGCGGGTGCCGATCCAGCATCAGGAGGGTCAACACCTCCACCAATGGGAGGAGGACCACCTCCACCACCTGGAGGAGCAGAGTCGGCAGGAGGACCACCAATCCCTGAAAGTATTAAGAAAAATAATTTAAACTTACTTTTAGAAAGTGATGACATATTTGGGGATGAATATATTGATTTATCAAAGGCGTCAAATTCTTTAGGGGATATAGAACAAGAACTTGATAAATTACTAAACAGTTAATATTTATAATAAAAAAAAATATGAAATTTGGTGTTTTAAAATCTAAAATAGAAAAGTGTTTAATTGAGTCATACAATAAAAACACGTTAAAAGATAATATTTTTATCTTTAATGAATTGGTTAAAAAGAACAAAAATATAAGTAAAATTTATTATTTATATGATGAACTTTCATCTAATAAAGGTTTGTCCGAATCAGTGGCGAATGATTTTATTAATGGGTCAATAACAATATATGAGAACGCATTAAACAAAATTAATAAAAAGGACATCCAAGAAATTAGTTTATGGTTAAATAACGTTAACACAAAAAACGAATACGAAAAAATAGATAACCTATTTTCAAGTAATGTTGTTATGTTGGAAAGTAAAATCCAAAGTAGAAAACTTGTTGTTGAGGGTCTTAAGTCATCCAAACCATTTTCTAATAACGAGGTTGTTTCACTTCCTTTAGAAAGTATGGTTAAAGTTGCTAATGATACAATTACAAATTATTTATCTAATGTTAGTGAGTCAGAAAAAAAAGAAATACTTAGTTTATTAAAAGAAGATAACGATAAGTTAGAAATTAAATTTGACTTCATTAAAGAAAACACAATAAAAAGACTTGAGAATATATTATCTTCTGACTCAGATCCTGATACTGTTGGGGCAATTAAAGAGACTATTGAAAAGGTTAAAAATGAATCTTTTGATAAAATCTCCTATATAAAATTAAAAAATCTAAATGAAAGTCTTTAATTAAAATTCTTTTGTTTATATTTTGAATTATTTAAAATCTGTCTATTAATGACAGATTTTTTTTTATATTCTTTTAAATCATTTAAGATACTATTCTGTCTTGTTTTGATAACTTTACTTTTTAATTCTTTTAGAGATCGTTCGATATCTCCTTTTTTCACCTTTACTATTAACATAAATTTAGATTGATTTTGTTTACCTTGATATATATAACAAATTTAAGTAAACTTATTCAAAATAAACAATTTTACTATGAAAAAAAAATATGAAAAAAGGAAAAACCTCAAAAATCAACGGGTTCAGAACGTCAAAAATAACTTACGGAACTGTTGATTCAAAAGAATTTAAATCACTCTATTTAAATTTACAAACTTGGGTAGAACCTAAAAAAGACTCTGAAAATTGGACAAGGGTTGTCTTAAATATGAATAGGGCAATTAAACACTCCTTATATCAAAATATGGATAAAAATATATTTGATGAAAAATTTATTGTTGATTTAGATCTTAGAACAAGTGGATTGCAATTAAAGAAAAAATCATTTATGAATTTGGAGGTTAACTTATATCTAATTAAAGAAATTGACTTTAAATCACTAGCATTAAAAAAATCATTAAAATTATTAGTAAAAAACATATACGATGATGTCTTAAATAAGAACGAATATTTTAAATGTTATTTAACTAAAAATGGAAATTCTAAGGTAATAAAAGTAAAAACCGAAAAAGTTTAATATTTATTAAAAAACTTTAAAATGAAAATATTAGGACCTAATGAAATTGGAAAGGGCATTCTTATAGAATATGATGCGGGATACATTAATCCAAGAACTGTAAACAATCAATATATACTTGAGTCTAATAATAATAATTTAGACCATTCAAAACCATTTGAATTTTATGCGGTATTACAAAAATACGACACCCCAAATAGAAACGGTAGAATTTACCCTGAAAAAATTCTAAAAAGAGAATCTGAGAATTATAAAAAAATGATCGATAAAGGAACCTCTCTTTCTGAATTAAATCACCCTGAATCATCATTAATTGATTTAGATAGAGTTTCACACATTATCACAGAAGTTTGGTGGGATGGTCCGGTTCTTTTAGGTAAATTGAGATTACTTACAAGTCCAGGATTTCATGAAAGTGGTATATGTTCAACAAAAGGTGACTTAGCGGCAAATTACCTAAGACAAGGAGTTACTTTAGGTATATCCTCTCGTGGTGTAGGATCATTAAAAAAGGTTGGAGAACAAAACGAAGTACAGGATGATTTTGAACTTATATGTTTTGATTTAGTGTCTTCACCATCAACTCCTGGTGCTTATTTATTCTTAGATAAAAATGACAGATCAAAATTTGATGAGAATTTAGAAGAAAATAAAAAAATGTCAGTAGAAAGAAATGTTGGTGAATCCGGAAATAAATCTCTTGACTTAATGAAAAGATTAACCGATTATTTGGGTAAATAAAAAAAATTATGGAACAAGGAGAAAAATATTTTGTAGCAAAAATTGCTTCTGATTTATTAGATAGTGAATCAGGAAAAGTAAAAAAAGTAAAAGAAGAAAAATTAGTTTTAGGGTATACCCCAACGGATGTTGAGGCAAAAGTAACCAAAGTTTACGAACACTACACAATGGATTGGAGAATTACTTCAATTACAGAAAGTAAGATTGATGAGGTTATTGAATAAATAAAAAACTTAAAATTTTGAAAAGGAGGTACTAATAATACCTCCTTTTTTTATTTATATTAATAAAAACTGAATTTTTTACAAACTCATAATATTTATTTGATAAAACAAACTATAAATGAGTAGAAAAACAGTAGTAGAAGAGGCAGTTATCCAAATGAAAAATTTAGAAGACGCTCTTAAAGAAAACGCAAAAGGAATACTTGCTTCGACAATGAGACAAGAAATCAAATCACTAGTAAAAGAATCTCTGAAAGAACAAGATGAGGTTGACACTGATGACGAAGAAGAGGTTGATATTGTATCGCCTGATGACGAAGAAGACGTTAATGTTGACGATGAGGAAACTTTTGACGTAGAAGACGATGACATGGATCTAGAAGACGATGACATTGACGACGAAGACGATGACATTGACGACGAAGATGAAGACATGGTAGTTAATATGGGTCTTGACGTGGATGACGAAGAAGAAACTATCGACATGAGAGGTGCTAGCGACGAAGATGTTGCGGTTGTATTCTCTAAGATGGGTAAAAATGATAAAGTTTCTATCGAAAAAATTGGTGACTATTATGATCTTAAAGACACTGAAAATGACACTGAATATATTATAAAATTAAATGAATCTGATGAGGATGAGTTTGGTTCTATGATGGGTTCTCGTTTTAAAGATGAAGATCGTTTTGGTTCTATGATGAGTTCTAGTTTTGATGATGAAGAAAATGATGAAGAGTTGGGAACTATGAGAGGTCGTTATTTCGGTGACGAAGAAGTGGAAGATGAGTTTGGATCTATGACGAGTTATAGTTTTGATGATGAAGATCGTTTTGGATCTATGAAAGGCGGACGTTTTGATGATGAAGATCGTTTTGGATCTATGAAAGGCGGACGTTTTGATGATGAAGATCGTTTTGGATCTATGAAAGGCGGACGTTTTGGT
>Ga0209107_10000662_pt1 | contig 19803 bp, 17 predicted proteins | sample LakErihyJuly2011_2_FD_187460 | JGI IMG/M metagenome (GOLD analysis project Ga0209107, IMG submission 187460) | Freshwater microbial communities from dead zone in Lake Erie, Canada - CCB hypolimnion July 2011 (SPAdes) (version 2) | ecosystem: Environmental > Aquatic > Freshwater > Lentic >...
CCAAGATATTTATAAAAATGAATAGAATAATTTGAGTACATAACTTTATTTATTTAGAAATTTATAAAAAACTTTTAAGATTTTAGAAATATCAGAGATATGTACTCAATTTTTAAAATAGGATTTTTAAGATTTTTTGGTTTGAATTCTAAGCAGTTATAGAGAGGTCTCTTAAAGGATTTTATGATATTTTTTATAATGTTAGAATAAAAAATAAAAATATATAATATATATATTGAGAAGAATAGATACTATTCAAAATAGTAGGATTTTTATTAGTAAGAATATGGAAAATACGAGAATACACAGCAATATATCTAGAATAGATCTTTCAAAATAATAAAGAGCATCGTCTATGATTATTACAATATCCCGAAGCATGTTGTAGAATTACAAGTAAAATATAAATAGGATTATAATCAATTTTTAGATATTTTTACATAGAATAATATAAATTATCTTCGACATCTTCTTTTTTTACAGAACATTTATGAAATAGATATATAATAGTTTCATATATTATTCTATATATTCCAGATCTTTCATTCATATATAATTCTAATAAATCTTAATATTATTATATAATAATAGTTTTATTACCCCCTGTGGGACTCGAACCCACACTCTTTTGATTAGAAGTCAAACGCGATATCCAATTTCGCCAAGAGGGCATAAAAATATAGAAAAAATAGTAATTATGTATTTAATGTAATACACTATTTATATACATTATAATATTTCGCATTTTGACGCAGTTTATTATATTCATTAAAAATTGATTTAACTTATATATATTAAATAAGTAATATGAGCGATAATAAAGACTATATTATTACAACCGAAAACACAAAGGATAAAATTATTGCTGGCGTTGATGAAGTTGCACGTGGTACTTTCATAGGCCCCGTTATAGCAGCATGCGTAGTTTTACCTAAAAGTTTTTCCGACGAAACCTATAAACAAATTAAAGATTCTAAAAAATTATCAGAAAAAAAACGAGAGTTTTTAGCATCTTATATTAAAGATACATGTATAACATATGGTATCGGTGAAGTATCTAATGAAGATATAGATAAGATTAATATATTAAATGCTACTATGAAAGCAATGAATAGAGCGATAAACGAGGCTTATAAAAAACACCCATTCGATTATTTATTGATAGACGGGCCAAATTTTAAAGGCTATGTTCCTCCTGGAGAAGACGAAGATATGATTGAATATGAATGTGTATTACAAGGAGACGCAAAATATTTATCTATTGCTGCGGCATCAATAATAGCAAAGGATTATCATACAAAATTAATTAATAAACTAGTAGAAGATAATCCAAAATTAATGTTATATGATATTAAAAAAAATAAAGGATATGGAACAAAAAATCATCTTAATGCTTTAAAAATTCACGGTTTAAGCAAATTTCACAGAAAAACATTTGGAATATGTAAAAGCCTATAATATATATCTATTATCTACGGCGTAGTTGATTTTGTTACAGAAATAACCGATGAATCTTCGGTTTTATTATAACAATCTAAATAACTCCACGAAACACCACATTTCTTAGCATATTCGCATTTTAATGCTTGATTTTTTGCCTTATCTTCCATAGAATCTAATAAATAAGGGTATACCTCGTTACATATTAAAGGCTTCTCACCATTAAATTTAACAGAACTAACAGAATTTGAATCTCCAGTAAATTTATAAGGTGTTCCATAAGGATTTGAATGTTTTACAATAGTATTATCAAAATATCTATTATCACGATCTATATTAGAACCTGTCCAAGAACTTTTATGAATACCTGTTATTTCTGAATAATTTTGTAAATTTTTAGATACATTGCTATCTAAAGGCACATATATGTATTTTGGCATATCATCTTTTTTTACATAGTTATTACTTGTAGTAGCAAAATTGTAAGTTGTATTATCATTATTAACTAATTCAAATTGAGATTTAATATCAACTATATTACCATATACAAGAGGATCGGGAACACATTTATAATTTAATACATGCTGATTATTAGATAATATAATATCATCCTTACCATTTAATATATACTGTTTGTTTTCACCACCTTTAGGATAATTAGATGAATAAATTTCAGTTAATGGATTGGGAGCATCAAATTCTCTAGAATAATTCTTAATATTACTCATGATATCCATAATATTACTTGTATCTGTTACCTTTTCTAATTTCCAATAATCAGGACATACAGGTAATGTTTCAACACTTTTCTTTAATTTACGCGGTTTAATACTAAATATAGATACTAATAAATAAATAATTATAATTATAGCACCTATGACATATGTAATAACAGCGGGGAAAAATTTATTATATATGTATGTTCTACCCCAATCAGTAAAAAATATTACTGATAAAAGAATAGCAGCGGATATACCATAAACGAAACATACCATCCATGTTCCTTTATACATATTTAATTTTTCCATCTTGAATAATTCGAGCTCTTTTGTATTAGGTACAAAGCGTAATTTAGTTTCGGGATCTAACCCTAAATCTGCTTCATCGTAGGAAAAAGCAGTATCCGTATAACCACTCATTTTTCTATATTTTTCTATACTTCTATAATATTATATTATTTATTATTATTATAAATATTTAGTTACATCGAGTGTTTTAGTTCCTTTTTTAGAAGGAAGTGTAGATCTTTCAAGAGGTACGGGCATTGTGCTAATGTCTTGCAAATATTTTTGAGATTGTTTAACATTTGATATAATTTCTGGTACACTCCATTCAAGTACGCGGGTATTTAACTCCAATATCTGCTCTTTTATATTATATTTGCTGTTTTTACCATATTGAAAATATATAGATCTCATTATAATTTTGAGTTCATCGTCGCTCTGTCTAGATATATTTATCTGTCCATCGGTATCATTTAATATTTTATTACGAATTCCTCTTTGTAATAAATCTATGTTATCAATTGAAAAAAATACTTTGGAAACTTCCGTACAATCTAAATTACGGGATATTACGTTTATTTGATGTTCACTCGCTTTAACGCGTGCCCTATCAATATTTAATGTACTTTTATTTGTCGCATCAACACGACCGTTTAAAAAATTCATTCTATGTAATACGGGATTTGATTCATCCAATTCTAAATATTCCATTGTTCTTAATATATATAATTATTTTCATTTTATATAATAGTAGTAATAATTATATATATGGCTGATTGTAAAGATATTAAAATTTGTTCTCTAGAATTACTGAAAAAAATAAAACATCACAAACGTATTAATAAAATTGATGAGGAAAAAATAGTAAAATTAATGAGCGTTTATATAGATAAACTCATTTTTAATATTACTTCTTTATGTGCCCTTTTATGTTTAAAAATGGGGATTAAAAAAATATTAGATTCTCACGTTAACTATCTATTATTTTATATTAATAAATATTGTAAATCATCGCGTTTTAATAACAAAGGAACTATGACGAATGGCACTACTACTAAAGGCTCGAAGGGTATGAAAGGAGGTGCGTTTAATACTGCTGATTTTTTCGGCGTTGACGAATCTAGACATTATAAAGTAGAAAATGTAGGGACTGATGTAATGAACATCGATTTTTCAAATAATATAGCGAGACCTGCTCTAGGATTACAAATGACAGGCGGCTCATGTTCAAAATTAAACAAGATAGTTAAAATGAAAATGAAGAAAATATTTAGCCATTTTAATGTTAAAATAGGGGATAAATCACTTGATATTATTATGCTCAAATTTAATGATATATTAAATGATTTAACGGAAAAACTCAATAATAGCAAAAGCAGCGAATTAAAATATTCTAATTTTAAAAAACATATTTATAAAAGTAAAATAATGAAAAATGATATATAAATATATATGAATATAATTATTAAAAATGCCAATAATTACTTTGGATGGTAATATAGGTTGTTATAAAACAAGTATTCTAAATTATTTTCATAAAAATTACAAAACTCCCGTCGATTTAGAGCCTGTGGATAATTGGAGCGAGTATCTTAAAAATATGTATAATACCGAGAATAGTACTTATAATTTTCAAATAAGGGTCTGGCTTGATAGATGCTGGATACAAGAAAAATCTAATACTATAATATTAATGGAAAGGAGTCCTTATTTTATTAAAAATGTATTTGTTGAAAAGGCCTATGAAGATGAAAGTATTAGCGAAGAAGAATATAAAAATATTTTAACTCTTCATAAAACAACCGATAAATTATGGGAAGCAGCGGGATACGTATATCTTAGGTCTAACCCCGAAATATGTTTTAATAGAATTAAGAAAAGAGGAAGAGAAGCAGAGAAAAACATTAAAATTGAATATATAAAAAGAATACACGAATTACATGAGAAAAATTATGAAGAAGCATTAAAAAATAATAAAAATATTATATGTATTGACGTAGAAAATAAAAGTGTCGCTGATATATGTAGTGAAATTATATCATCAAATATTTATAATAACATAATAAATCAAGTATATAATATATGAAAATTAACAAGGAACAATAGGTGATTTAGTTCCAACAAAGCAACTATAATATAGTCTTTCCATATCTTTATATTCTAATGTTGGCGTAGATGAATGAATTAATTTTCTATTATTGAATATAAGAAGATCATTATTTTCCCATTTAATATCTACGATATTATCTTTTGTTATTACATTTTTTGACATGATTTCTCTATATAAATCAAAACTATCTCCACATGACATTTTATCAAATTTAGTAAAGCGAAATGGGGACAACATTAAAGCCTTGCGATTTCTATTATAATTTGAATATACTACAAGAGGCTCTTTCGTGATTATGCTTTCTTCTTTTTCTATTTTAATTTCATTATTTTTTATTCTATTATATCCTGTATAATCAAAATAACTATTCATCATACCTGTATTAGTATTTGAATAAATGACCTTTAAATCAAATATTTTATCTTTGATATTGCTATCAATACTATCATAGGCATCTTCGAGACTCGCGAAAAGCGTATTTCCTCCTTTAGTAGGAGTTTTAATCATATAGATACTTGATACTACAGGAGGTAGATAAGTTCCGTGTCCTACAATATCCTGATGCCATACGAGCGAATTCTTAAAAGGATCGCTATATTTTAGATAAACATCTTTGACACCGTGAAGATCTTTAATATAACAATTACCTCTAAGTGCTATTTGAGGGACGACATCAACTTTAGAGTATTCAAATGGATGAATTGTTTCATTATTGTTTTTATCGTCAAATAACTTACAGAACTCGTAATATTCGGCTGGATTAATTTTTTGATTTTTAAATAATAGCAATGGTACGCTATTGAATAATTTAATAAGTTCGTATTTATCATAATCTGTCAATAATTTAATATCTGTTTTAGTGATAACTGCTAGATTTCTCTTATATGTTGGAAATGATACAGAATAAGAACAAGTATCTTTTATAATCATGAAGAACACGACAATAATAGGATATTTCGCAGAGAACATCATTTGTAATAATATTGAATGTTAATAAAAATAATAATATAAATAATCAATTTTTATAATTTTGAGTTTTCTAATTCAGGATATTCATAAACTCTATTTTTAGCAATGGCCATTACATAATATTTTATAGATTTTGAGAGTAATACAGAGGCTTTTCGAGGGACACAACTAGGAATATTAGGAACACAATAAATACTAACATTATTATATTTAATTATAGGATCGTCTTTGGTCATAGGTCTTGATTGTTCAGTAATACCTCCTTGATCTATTGCAACATCCATAATAATACTATTTGGTTGCATAGTATCTAATATATCATTTGTTAATAATTTGCTTGTTTCAGCACCTGTACTATAAATACTACCAATTGTTATAATTGATTTTTTCATAAGTAATTTTAGATTATCATCATTCATATTATATATAGTAATAATATCCTTTGTATTTTCATTACTATCGGCATTATCTTTAATTTTTTTTATTTTTTCTTCGTCGCTATCAAGTAAATATATGTTTTTATAACCCATTTTAATAGCACAATTCATAGAGGCTAAGCCGACATTTCCGACACCTATAATTGTTATAGGAATATGATAATAATGATAATATTTACTATATTTTATAAATGAATCTGCTTCGATAAATGCTTGTTCTCCAGCAATCATGGACATATTAGACAATATAGGATAATAAATTTTACCATCGGCATTTTTTTGAAAAACAGTTTCATAAGCATAACACGTTGCCTTTGAATTAATCATATTATCAAGAAGATTTTTATTACTAGCGAAATGAAAAAATGTGAATATACAATGTTTTTCTTTAATAAGTGGGAATTCACTTTCTTGAGGTTCTTTAACCTTTACTATAAGATTAGCAGCATTATATAGTTCTTCGATAGTATTTACCATAATAGCACCAACATCAATATATTCATAATCTTTAAAACCTGAATTAAGACCTGCATCTTTTTGAAAATATACAATAATACCCGAATCTATAAGCATAGCGACATCGATAGGGATTAAAGATACACGATTCTCATTTAATTTTAACTCTTTAGGAATACCAACTGACAACATATTAACTATATATTTTATATAATATATCTTTATTATCTTTATTATCCTTATTATGTTTTATTAAGATAATCTAAGTTTTTCAATTGATTCTATTATAAGGCCTCTATTTGCTCCTGTAAATGAACATACTTCAGTTTTGTTATTAATAAACTTAAAATGAGGAATTGATAGAATATTATCAATACCTTGGATATCTTCGCATTTTTGAATATCAACTTTTATAAAAATAATATCATTGTAAGTTTGAGATAATTCTAACATATAAGGATATATTTCATTACATGGCTTACAAAATGATGCCGAATATATAACTAATACTTTATTATTCATCAAAATATTACAATATTCATCATTATTTGTTATATTTAATATAGCCATTATCTATATAAAATAAGTTAATTTATTTTTTATTTTTTAGTCGCAAATATAAAAATTGATTATATAAATATATTAATACCCTATATAATAGAATGCCTCCAAAATCTTTGAAAGAAGAAGTAAAGACTGTTGAAGAAAAATATAAAAAATATGAATTGTTAGAGCATATTCTTGCCCTTCCAGATACATATATTGGTTCAATAGAGTCGCAAAAAATTAATAGTTATGTATTTGATACTGCTACTGTTAAAATGGAAAGCGATGAACTTACATATATTCCAGGACTTTTAAAGATTTTTGACGAAGTTATTGTAAATGCCATTGATCATTCAATGCGTTTGAAGGCTGAGGAGGCAAAAGGAAAAGAAAATATTAAACATGTTAAAAATATTAAAGTATCAATTGATAAAAATACAGGGATTATATCTGTATATAATGATGGTAATGGAATTGATATTAAAAAACATAGTACTTACGGAGATTTATGGATTCCCGAATTAATTTTCGGCGAACTTCTAACATCTACTAATTATGATAAAGGAGAAGAAAAAATATGGGGCGGTAAAAATGGATACGGAAGCAAGTTGGCTAATATATTCTCTAAGGAGTTTATTATAGAAACCGTAGATCATTATACTGGTAAAATATATACTCAAACATTTAAGAATAACATGACTGAACGCGATAAGCCTGTTGTAAAAGCATCATCGAAAGCACCTTATACGCAAATAACTTTTAAACCAGATTATGAAAAATTTGGAATTAAAAATATCACCGAAGATATCTATAAGTTGTTTCATCGGCGTGTAATTGATGCGTGTGCAACAACAAATAAAGATGTATCAGTATATTTTAATGGAGAAAAGATATCTATTAAAGATTTCGAAAAATATTGCGAATTGTTTTTAGATAAAAAAGAGCAACCGCTTATTTATGAATCTTGTGGCGAAAGATGGGAAGTTGCGGCGTCAATTTCTAAAACAGGATCATTTGAATATTTCTCTTTCGTTAATGGAATTAATACGATTAAGGGAGGGAAACATATTGAATATATTACAAATATGATTACTAAGAATCTTACAGAAATGACATTGGCAAAAAAGAAGAAGACTGTTAAATCACAGCATATCAAGGATAATTTAATTATCTTTGTTAAGGCTCTAATTGTCAATCCTAGTTTTGATTCACAGAGCAAAGAGACCCTTACAACTCCAGTAGCCAAGTTTGGGTCAAAGTGCGATTTGAGCGATAAGTTCTATGATAAATTGTTTAAATCTGGAATTATTGACAAGGCTCTAAGTATCACTGAATTTTATGATAAGAAAAAACTAGTTAAAACAGATGGTAAGAAAATATCGCGAATTATTGTCCCGAAACTCGACGATGCTAATTTGGCTGGTACAAAAGATAGTGCCGAATGTACTCTTATTTTAACCGAAGGAGATTCTGCTAAAACTATGGCTACAGCGGGATTGAGTGTAATTGGTAGAGATAGATATGGAGTATTTCCTTTGCGTGGTAAAATTTTGAATGTAAAGGATGCTACATTACAAAAAATTACAGATAATAATGAGATTACGGCTATTAAGAAAATTCTAGGATTAGAACAGAATAAGAAATATACTGATATTAGTCAATTGAGATACGGCTCTATTATGATTATGACAGATCAAGATCATGACGGAAGTCATATTAAAGGATTGATATTCAATATATTTCAAAGTATGTGGCATGAATTATATGAAATCTCGGGATTTCTTACATCTATGCTTACACCGATTATTAAAGCGACAAATAATAAAAATGATGTAATTGAATTTTACAATATGTCTGATTATGAAAGATGGAGTGAAACAGATATAGCAAAAAATGGTTCTTGGAAAATCAAATATTATAAAGGGCTTGGTACTTCCAATGATCAAGAAGCAAAAGAGTATTTTAAGAATATGAAGAAGGTGACGTATATGTATGATGAAAATGCCGATGAAGTTATTGATTTGGCTTTCAATAAGAAAAGAGCCGATGATAGAAAATTATGGCTTCAAAATTATAATAAGGATAATGTATTGGATTATTCTAAACTGAATGTTGATTATAAATCATTTGTTGATAAAGATTTGATTCATTTCTCTAATAGAGATTTACAGAGATCTATTAATCATATTTGTGATGGTCTAAAAGAAAGTACGCGTAAAATTATTTACGCTTGTTTTAAAAGAAGATTGTATACTAATGAAATAAAGGTTGCTCAATTGTCTGGATATGTTAGTGAAGTTTCGGCATATCATCACGGTGAAAACTCACTCCAACAGGCTATTGTAGGTATGGCACAAATTTATGTAGGAACTAATAACATTAATCTATTAAATCCCAATGGTCAATTTGGTAGTCGTTGTCAGGGAGGCCAAGATGCCTCTTCTGCGAGATATATTTTCACGCTATTATCTAAACTTACACGATTGATATTTAAAGAAGAAGATAACGCTATTCTAAATTATCAAGATGATGATGGGCAACAGATTGAGCCTGAATATTATGTTCCAATTATTCCTATGATTTTGGTAAACGGGGGTATTGGAATTGGTACAGGGTATTCTACAAATATTCCTCAATTTGACCCGAGTGAATTAATTAATATCTGTAAAATTATTTGTAATGTAATTAAAATGTCAGGGGCAGTTGTAAAATCTGTTGAAGATCTTGAAACTATTAATGAAACTATTAATATCCTAGAAATTAATGAAATTACACCATATTATTTAGGATTTAAGGGTAATATTATTAAGGCCGAGAAAAACTCTTATATTAGCAAAGGGGTTTATAGATGGATTAATGATTCAACTGTAGAAATAACAGAGTTGCCTATTGGAACATGGACAGAAGATTATAAGGAGATGTTAGAAAATATGATAACTAACGGATTAAATAACTTGAAATATATAGAAAATCACTATACATCTAAAAATGTTAAATTCATCTTACACTTTAATACTAGTGTTAAAGATAATATGGCTGATAATTTTGATGTATTATTTAAACTACAATCGAGTAAAAATCTAAGTATTAACAACATCCATCTCTTTAATAAAGATGGGGCTATTCAAAAATATGATACGGCTGTTGAAATTATTAAAGAATGGGCTGAAACAAGAATATTGAAATATTTTGAAAGAAAAAATTATCAAATTAAGAATCTAGAAAAAGAGGCTAAGGTATTGAGCAATAAGATGAGATTTATCTTAGATGTAATCGCTGGTAATATTCAAATTATGAATAAAAAATTAAAAGAAATTACGGAACGTCTTATTGAATTGAAATATCCTCCTATCAATACGGGAAGTGAAGATGTTGTAGAAGAATTAGGAGAGAAAGAAGAAAAAGCGGTAGATGATGTAGTAGATTCTAATATTAATTATAAACATTATAATTATTTGTTAAAATTGCCTATATCTCAACTAACTTATGATAGAAAGGTTATATTGGAGAAGGAATATAATGAATTGGATGAGAAACTAAGAAATCTAAAAAATACAAATATTGAGGATTTGTGGCTAAATGATTTAAGTGAACTAGAAAAAGAATGGGATGAACATAAAGATAATATTTTGAAGGAATATGAGAATGATAGATTGGGAATTGTAGATTCTAAGGTGGTTAAAAAGAAGGCTAAGAAATAAATTAGAAAGGAGGTAATTCAATATCATTCTCCATACATATATTATATATAGTAAGATAGTCTGTGTGATTATCATTTTCAATTAAATCATATAAATATTTTTTAAGATTATATTCAATAGGTAATGTATTTATATAAATTAGCAATTCATTTTTTTCTGATATACGTATATTTTCTAAGTTGTCAATAATGTCGCTTAAGTCATTTGAATTATTCGTATCATTCATAATGTTATCCATGATATTATTGATAATATAATTATTTTTATATTTGCTATCAATTTTTATAGCCGAGTCTCTTTGCTATACTCTTTTAGATACATTATTTTTTGCTTATCGCGATTCATATATAAATATTCGGTTTTCTCTCTTATTTTTTCCCTAATATCATCAATGCTGTCACTATCATCTATTGTTATATCAGCCATTTTAGACATCATGATATACCATTCTTTTGAACTTGGGGGCAAAGGATTTATCCCTGAGTACATGGCTTCAAAAGGATAACAGAAGAACGGTAGATATGATATATTAGGCTGTAGTTCTGGGGAATCTAATGATGTTTTTGGGAGTAGGTCTTTGTAGTTTGCGTTATTTGTGTCAATTATGCTGTGACAATATTTAATATCGATGTTATCGTGAAAAATAATCTCGTTCATAGAAAATTTATCTTTACAATCCAAAAACTCTCGCAATTTCCACGGATAATATGTATTTTTTTCAGCAATTATACCATTATAATCTCTGGCATTTATATGATAATTGTTTTGATTAAGTAATATTTTTGAAAATATCATTAGGTATTTTCCTGGATATATACTCTCGCTTTCTATATTGTCTTTTGTAATTACTGACATATAAACGCCAGGGAATTGGTCATCTGTATTAAAACTCCCTGTTTTCAATTCATCCCACGAAATACATTTTGGATTATTGGTGGCGTGAATCAAATAATAGATATCTTCCATTGCCTGTTTTTACTACAGGAAAGGGCTATGAAAAGGATATAATAGCAAAGTTTTATATATTTTAAAGTGATGGTTCGGCTAATAAATATATATAAGGTTTAAGTTATATATATATATATAAAACAGTCAATATATCATTTTTTTATTTAATATAGCCTTTATGGCATTTCTGTCATCGTGCCCGAGTGGTCTAAGGGGTCAGACTTAAGATCTGATGTGCTTTAGCACGCGTGGGTTCGAACCCCACCGATGACATATTTGTTTAATACTGTTATATTAAATTATATCAAAATAACTGTATCATATATATAAGGAATATGTGATATATATATATAACAATTAATATATTATTTTTTTAATTAATATAGCCTTTATGGCATTTCTGTCATCGTGCCCGAGTGGTCTAAGGGGTCAGACTTAAGATCTGATGTGCTTTAGCACGCGTGGGTTCGAACCCCACCGATGACATATTTGTTTACATTGCTATATTTTTAATTTGAGAGATTCGCTGTACATATAGTAATATAATCGTGAATACCATACATATTAGTATTTCCCGATATATAATAATACCAATTAAAGGGTATTATAATAGATTTACCATTTAATATTATAGAAGTAATATTACTATCTTGATTAGGAATACCATTAGTAATATTGGATGAAGGATTTGATAAATAAATTTCAACAGGTTCTTCTGTACTAGATTGTACAAGTAAATATTTATATTTATTTTTTTGCCAAATATAATTATTATTTAGATTATATATAATATTATAATTAAACCAATTATTTAGAATTAAATCAATATCCGTAATTTTATCAGATATAACTATCGGCTGTTTTTTATTCAAAAGGTCAAAATCAAAATTATTAATTTCAACTTGATATATTGATATTTCTCCATTATATATATAATAAAATGAGGCATATAATAATAACAATAATAATATCAATATATATATATACATTTAATTAATATATATTTATTTATTTAGCCATATTAAACATCCCGAAATTATTATATAGATAATTATTAAAGCCAATGTCTGCTACATCTAATCCTAATAGCACACCTGAGATACCAACAGATAATACCGAAACGGATAAATTAGATAATTTATTTATATATAATAATTTATATATAAAAGATGGTATAAAAAGTTATTCCCATTTTTTAATTTATATTATAATTATTATAATAATTTGTTTAAATGTATTTATTTTACATTTAATGATATATGGTAGTATTTATACTAATGCGGTAGCATTATATTCTATAATGGCAACTATTGTTGTTCTTGGTATAGGAATAACATTATTTAATGATGGATTTTTAAATGCTCATATGTTCTGGTTATTACCAACAGAATTACAAAATGAGGTCAGTACTAATCATAAAATATTAGCAAATACTATTTTATTATACTCATTGGATTATATAGCAAAAACAACAATAGATAACAAGGTTCATATAATAGCATTAAAAAAAGAGAAGGAACTTAAAGTGTATAAAAATTCTTTGAATAACAAATTTAATGAATTATCAAAGAAATATTTAGATATAGTAATTTATGAAGTTAATAAATTAAAAGAAAAGGAACAAAGAGCATTTGAAGAAGCACAAAATCAAAAAGATAGAGATAAGGATCTATTAATATCTGATAATACTATAAATAAGGATAATACTCATTTTGCTATTTCGCTGTTAACAAAAATAACTACTAAATTAGCAGGCGTAATATATAATTTACTATCAGGTATAACTCAAGAATTAATAAGAATAGCAAGTAATTGGTCTAGACCTTTTGCTGGTTTTATGTTATTAGTAATGGTTATCACTATTATAATATTGATTGTTACAAATACACAAGGAGGCGGTGGTAATTCAAGTACAAATCTTGCGGGTGGTAATTTTGCTGGAGGGGCAAATAATATGAATGCTAATAAAAATACAGATATTATATCAGTAATAATGCGATTGCCTGATAATATATTAGCATTTGTTAATAATATAATTTTAGCCTACACAAAAATGGGAGAAATTATGAATAATTATAATGATGCTTTTAATGAAATATCAAGCGAATTTTCCCGTACTACACCTATAATAAATGATAGACCTCCAAACGGAACTTATAATAAAGAAGGTTTATATGATAATATATATACATTTAACTATGAATATATAGATAAACTTCACCCAAATAATGTCCCACCAATACCAAATGTTGTAGATAAGACATTATATGTATATAATTTAGTAGAACCTAAATCAGATATTAAAATATCAACATATTATAATATAGACCATAGTCGTAATATTATTACACAAAAAGAAGAATATATATATTCTTTAAAATGTACTGGTAATGATTCTTTAATAGATAGCGATTGTAAAATAAAGAATATAGATGAAAAAGATTGTCTTAATAAAAATCAAGTTAAAGAAGATACAAGTGATTATAAAAATATTATAATATAATATTAACATAAAAGGCATTTTAAAAATGGAAAAATGTATTTATTATAATAGGGATCTTGTTAATGTTCCAAATACATCAACCTATAAAATTGATACTAATAAAATTGATAAATTAAATGAATTATTTGTTATAAATGATGATAAAATAGCATATAAAAAACCAGATCTTTATATATTAGAAAAAAAGGGATCGCAATGTAATAATACAACAGAACAATGGCAAAAATGGTTTACTACATCATATTATTATTTAGGAAATAAGGATGGGAGACGAAAAATAGATGAAAATGCTAAAACTAGACAAATTAATCTATGTTATAAAGAATGCTCTAATAATTTTATTTTAAATAAAGATGAAATATGTGAAAATATAGAAACATTTGAAAAAGGCAAGTATAATAATTATCTTCCATATGATCCATTGGCTATAATATGTATACTTGGAAGTCATAGCAATAATATAATTAATCATAGTAATATATTAAAAACAACTGAAACTTCTAATATATATGATGGAAATCATATACCAGAAGGTAATTATTATCATACTATTAAAAATGCAAAAATAAATACAGATAATTTAAAAATTAATGACGTTGTAAAGGACAAAATTTTAAATGATATACGTGGAAAAAATATAAAAGATCTTACAGAAATAAATAGTCCAAATAGCCCTTTAAAAATTATAATTGATGATACTACAAAGGCATATGAAATTTTAGAGAAATATATAGAAGATACTATTAATAATGAAGAAAAAAATGAGTTAAATATTAAAACTATTATTAAAAACGAAGTTAATAAATTTTATATTTTATTTGATAAACGCGATGAATTATATATTAACTATCTTAAGAAGTTAAAAGACAATACTCACTATAAACGAATAGAATATGCCAAAAATGTAGCAGAAATCATAAAAAATATTGAGGGTTTCGATGAAAAAACTATGACACCTAATAGTACTGATCTCAAAGATCAAATAAAATATTATTTAAACTATTTATTTCAATATTGTGTATATATATATTTTGATAAAAAAAATATTATACCAAATAGGTTTTTAAATTTTGGAATATTTGAAAAAAAATATTTATTGGAAAATAGGACAAATCCTGATATTGCTATAGGAAGTCAAGATACTAAACCAGAAGACAAAAAAACTTATAATCCAATAACTGTTAAAATAGAAACAAAGGAAAGAAATATATTTGACGAATATTTAAATGTATATGAACTGTATAAAAGTTTTTTAACAACATACCCAATAATTTTAATAGTTATTATAATATTATTTATGATTATTTATGGATTATATAGAATAAATGTTATATATTATCTTACATTTGTAATAAATTATATTTATTTAATAATTATATGGTTGATATATATTATAATAACTATATTCTGTTGTAATAGCATTATAATTAGTGCATTAACATATTCTATAGCGGCTATATATAACGCAAGTAAAACTATATATACAGTGATATCAAATATCATATATTTTTTAAAATTTTTTATAATAATATACTTTATTTATTTAGTAATTACCAATCAAGTAAGTTATATTTATGATTTAATAATGTTTATGGTAGATACAATAATTGTAATAGGATACAGTTTATTAATATCTGCGTACAATATCATATTTGATACAAAAACCGAAACAATTGCTATAAAAATATTTATTATATATGTGATTATAATGTCATATATTTATTATAAAGTATGGTTTAATTTTGATATTGAAATGATATTAGATATTAAATCTGCGACATCTACTGACGACATAAAACCTACGACATCTACCGACGACATAAAACCTATAAGCGAGCATAGAAATATTAATACAATATTATATTCGGATAGTGTTGATGCTGCGGATATAGCATCACAGAGGGTTAATTTGTATAAATATAAATATTTTATAAATTTATATGAAAGGGCTTTGAAATTTTATACTTCTAAGGTTTCATATTTAGATAATGAAAGGAAAAAAAATAATACAAATAATACTAAAGAAATATATAATGAAGATTATAAGAGACACATAGACGGAATTGAAAAATATGGAAATGCAATAGCAGATAAAAATATTGAAAAATTAGAAATATTTAAGAAAAATATTGAAAACGAGGGGTTGGCTAAAGAAGCAAAGAGAGCCGCCGAAGAAGAATTACAAAAAACCCGAGATAAATTAAAAGAACTTAAAATTGAAAATTTAAAAAATACTTTTTCTTTTAATAATGAGAAGAGATCAATTATAAAAGAAAAACTTAAAAATATTGAAATAGAAAAAGATAATAGAGAGAAAATATTAGAGAATAATAAGGAAGAATCAAAAAGACTAAGAAGATTACTGAAGAAGAACTAATCTAATTTTTTATATAGGTTTTATAACATTCTATATATTTTTTCATAGCATCTTCTTTACTCAATCCCTTAATGCTATTCCACGATTCCCATTTAGCACATGCTGTAACATTAACAAACCAGGGTTTATCTATATTACAATCTCCTTCTTTTGCCTGTTTATAATATTTATAAAATTCGAGTTTTACTGTATCAGATAGCCCAATTATTTCTAAATCAATATCATTTAGTTTACTTAAGACATCATTAAATTCTTTTTCCATATTTATATATATTACTATAATATTTCTTATATTATTTTTTATTTAAGAATATATTATATATATTATTATGATAATGATTATCAATGAATATATTGAATATATGAAGAAATACAAAGACCAATATGGTGATAAATGTACAGTTCTTTTACAAGTAGGTTCTTTTTATGAAATGTATACAATATGCGAGAATAACAATAATGATAATGATATATATAAGATAGCAGATATATGCGGAATACAAACAACTAAAAAGAATAAATCTATATCTGAAATATCTTTAAATAATCCTGTGATGGCAGGATTTCCTATTCATTCTGTTAATAAGTTTACGCAAATTTTGCTAAACAATAATTATACGATTGTTATTATTCAACAGGAACAACAGACTAATGATAATAAAAATAGAGTTAGAACAGTCGCTGAGATATTATCGCCTGGTTCAAATATAAATATTACGGACAAACGGAGTAATTATATGATGGTTATAATATATGAAATTATAAATAACTATGTTATTGCTGGAATATCAGGGATAGATTTGTCGACTGGTAAAACATTTATATATGAGGTAGGTTCTACAAAAGACGATCCTGAACTAGCGACTGATGAAGTGTTTAGAATGATAAGTACATATAATCCTATAGAATTAATTATATTGGGTGATAAAATTGAAGAAAAGGAGAGGAAGAGGATATTGAAAAACTTGAATATTAATAATATATTAGTTCATTACAAATGGGGCGATTGTAAATATATAGAGTTTTTTAAAAGTATAGTAAATCAAACGCAAATTTTAGAGAAGGCTTTTTTTATGAAAAAAGGTCTAATATCTATAATTGAATTACTTAATATGGAAAGGCTTACTATATCTCGCGAAGGGTTCTGTTGTTTATTACAATTTGCTTACGAACATAACGCTGATATAATTAAAGAACTACAAATTCCTGAAATTCTAGAAAATAATAATACTATGACTATTGAGTTTAATTCGGCAGTTCAATTAAATATATTGGGTTTATACCAAAACGATAAGCCTTTAATAGACGTATTAAATAGATGTGTTACGGCGTTCGGTTCAAGATATTTTAAAGAAAAACTGTTAGCCCCTATGGTTAATATTAGAAATATTAATAAATCATATGATGATATTGATAAATTATTAGATAATAATAATTATATTAAGATTCGTAAACATCTAGCAAATATTAATGATTTGGAGAGATTCAAAAGAAAGGTGTTGTTAAATAAGATAGCACCGCAAGATTGGATTCATTTTAATGAATCTATGGATGCCTGTATTGAAATTTATAATATATTAGGAGATTATGATTGTTATGATAATGATAATAATGATATAAGCGATCAATTAGAAGAAAGAGATACTATATTATTGATTGTTAATAGAATTATCAATACATATAAAGATGTTTTAGATATGGAAAATGCCGCTAAATATAATTTGACAGATAAAAATACTCTTGGAAATATATTTAAGGAAGGAGTGAACGAAGATATTGATAATATTGTTAGAAATAGCGGTGATGCTTATAGAAATATAGAAATATTTTGTGAAGAAATAAATAAAATAGGAATTAATGATAGTACACTATGTAAAATAGATTATAATGACAAGGATAAGGAATATTATATAAATATAACAAAAAAACGCTATGAAGTTGCATTGAAAAACAATAAAAACATTATTGCTAAATTTAATAAAAAGCCTATATCGGCTTCTTCGGCAAATTATAAGATGACAAATAGAGAAACAGAAAAACTTTCAAAAAATATTAGTAAATATAATGATGAAATATCGGAACTTGTATTAAGATACTATAATGATTTTGTCAAGACATTTATTGAAAAAAACAATGATAATATAGACATTTTAATAAAATATCTTGTTCGTACTGATATTGCCGCAAATAATGCTAAAAATGCCTTTGATTATAGATATAAAAGACCTATAATATCATTCAAAAACACTGAAGATATTCAAAGTCAAAGTGATAATGATGAATATACTGATAATTATCAAGAAGAAAGCGAGTCGTCTTTTATTAATATGAAAAATATGAGACATCCATTAATCGAGAGAATACACGATGAATTAGAATATGTAGGGAACGATGTTAAAATAAATAAGAATGGTATATTGCTATATGGAATAAATGCTTCGGGTAAATCTTCTTTTATGAAAGCGGTTGGATTAAATATTATTATGGCTCAATCGGGTATGTTTGTTGCTGCTGAGAATATGGTATATTATCCATATAAAAGAATATTTACGAGGATATCTGGAATGGATAATATTTATAAGGGAATGTCAAGTTTTACAGTAGAAATGACTGAATTGCGAAATATATTACAAAGATGTAATAAATATAGTTTAGTAATCGGTGATGAAATATGTTGTGGTACAGAATCAATTTCAGGGATTGCTATTGTATCGGCTGGAATAGACACTTTAATTAATAAAGGGGCGTCTTTTATATTTGCTACACATCTTCACGAATTAACACAAATGTCTTGTATTAAAGAACATATAAATAATAATAATTTATATGTAAAACATATTAAAATAGATATTGGGAAAAATAACGAAATAATATATAACCGTAAAATACAAGATGGCCAAGGTTCTAATATGTATGGTCTAGAAGTTTGTAAATCATTAGATATGCCATTGGATTTTCTTAAAAAGGCTGAAATATTTAGAAAGGAATTCACAAAATTAGATAAGGATTTAATTAAAACTAAGAAATCTAATTACAATAAAAAGAAATTTGTTGATACATGTGAAATATGCAATGAGATTGCTGTTGAAACGCATCACATTAAATATCAAGAAACAGCGGATGACAATGGTTTCATTGGATCATCTCATAAAAATTCTAAACACAATCTAGCATCTCTATGTAAAGAATGCCATTATAAAGAACATAAGGGTATAATTAAGATTAATGGATATAAACAGACTTCTAATGGTATTATATTAGATTATGATACATTGTAAAATAGTATGATACAAGGATATATCGAGAATCCCT
>Ga0209107_10000663_pt1 | contig 19791 bp, 20 predicted proteins | sample LakErihyJuly2011_2_FD_187460 | JGI IMG/M metagenome (GOLD analysis project Ga0209107, IMG submission 187460) | Freshwater microbial communities from dead zone in Lake Erie, Canada - CCB hypolimnion July 2011 (SPAdes) (version 2) | ecosystem: Environmental > Aquatic > Freshwater > Lentic >...
CAATAAGAAGAAGTAAAGGTGGGCCTGTTTATATGGCCAACGGCGGAATGGTTCCAAATGTTCAATATCTACAAGAAGGTTCTGAAAAACCTGTAAGAAATTCTGCAGGAATGGGCGGAATGGGATTTATGATGGGCGGAATGGGTCTTCAAATGGCTGGCCAATCAGTAGGAGGCACAGCAGGCTCACTAATGGGCAACGCTGGACTAGCAATGAACTTTATACCGATGCTTGGAATGCTTCCTAAACTTGCAGCAGGAACAAACGTAGTAACTGGAGCATTTAAAGGATTAACTGGAATGATTGGGAGAGCTACATCGGCAGCAATGTTGTTTGCTAAATCTAATCCATGGCTTTTAGCGGCAACTGTTTCGCTAGCTGCAATTCTACAGATCGCTAAAAAAATAAGACAAGAGAATGCAGAAACAAAAAAAGAAGAGATACTAACATTTGGAATTTCAGAAAAGGGCGCCAAGGAATTAGGAATTCAATATGAATCACTAACTGATAAATTAAAATCTGTTAGAGAAGAGCAAAAGCTGGCAGCAGATAAAGCAAAAGCTTATTTTGAGTCATACACGGGATCTGGAGTAGGTGGATTAACATTAACAATTCAACAGCTTAAAGAATTAAAAGAGCGTGTTAAGACAGATATGCCTGAATTAATTAGTACATTTAACAGCATTGACACTAGCAAGGTTAATGACTTAGCATCTAATCTTAAATCTCAAATGATTGCAAGTGGCAAAAGTGTTGAGGAAGCAACTAATTTAATTTATGCATTAATTGAGGCCTCTGATAAAGCTGGTATGGGAGTGTCTGCAATTAGCAATAAAATATTTTCTGGCATAGTAGATCAAGGTTCTGCTGCTAATTTTATTATGAAAAATTTTAGTAAAAGTGTTGATGACATATATACTATTGATCCAGAAGCTTTTGCTTCAAACGTAGATACTGTCATTAGTTCTTTAGACTCTGCAGTAAAATCATTAATTGGAACAAAAGATTCTACTGGGCAGACAATAGATGAAGCAATGGCTATTTCAATACAAATGGAAAACATAGCAAATTCTGGGGTTAAAAACAAACAACTGGGAGCACAAGCGCTAGCTGTATTAAAACAACAAAGACCAGAGTATGCCTACATATTAAATTCATCAGATACTATCGGAGGAATGTATGCAAAGTGGAGGTTAGTTCTTGCAAATATTAGAATTGATCTGTCAAAAATATCTTCTGAGCAAGCAGAGCTCCTAGCTAGCTTCACTCAAGGACTTAACGATGCAGCAGACGCTTCATTAAAAACAACAGATTCAGCAAACTCTCTGCAGGAAACTGCATCAACCCTAGCAGACCTTGAGAAAAAACAAAAGGCGGCGTCAAAGGCTGCAAAAAATGCTGCAGAAGGAACTGCAGGACTTAGTAAAGCTGTTATTAAGGGAATACAAGAAGAAATTAAAGCAATTAGAGATAGAGCAGAAGCTAAAAAACGTGCCCTAAGAGAAACCTTCGACAGAGAAAATGCTGAACTAGAGCTGCAACAAGCAAAATTAGATTTACAAATGGCAGTTGCTCGTGGAGACAACGAAGCAGCCGCAGCAGCACAAATTAGAATTCAACAAATTCAAAAAGAATCTAGCTTAAAATCAGCAGAAGCAAGAATTGATGAAAATGCTAAAAAAGCAGAAGCCATACAGCAGAAAAAATTAGATGACGATGCAGAAAAGAAATCTAATCAAGCAACCGTTGCGGGATCAAAGGGCAAAACTGCAGACAACCTTGGGGCAGAAATAAGCAAAATAAAAGATTTAGGAAAACAGTTAACAGATGTTGCAGTTTTAAAAGCTCAAGCCGAAGAGATGATGAAGGTTGATAAAAAAGCTGGTCAAGTATTAATGGATGAGGCTAAACAAAATTTCTCTAATTTCCTAAGATCCCTTGGAAAAGCTGCCGAAACTTCAGTTTCTGTAAGATCAGCGTTTGAAGATTATTTGAAAAAAGATGCTAAGGGCAATATTACTTCAGAAACAAAAGCGGGAAATGAAGCTTTTACTTTAAAAAGAAGTGGTTTAAAACTTGGTGAAGGAGAAGCATTTACTGAGCTAGATAAGCTTTCAAAACAATTTACTGGATTTGCAGAAAAGGTAATTGGTAAGGGCGGGAAAACCTTAAGCGATATTTGGACAGTATTAAACCAGGGAACTAGTGGAAAGCCAGGTCAACAAAGCATAAAAGTTGAAACAAAGGACTTAAACTCATTAATGACTAAACTGGGCAAACCTGACGCTGCTAAATTTAAAACAAGTGGCTCGGGAAAAGGAGACCTGGAAAATCAATTACGCAGAGATATTATTACTCAGTATGGCCTTAAAAAAGATGATACATTTGAATACAATAGCGTTAAATATAGGGTTACTGGGAGTGGCCTGCTTGACTCAGGCGCTACAAGAATTACCCCAAGGATGGCTATGGGAGGATATATTAAACGTGCTGCAAATGGAATTACTGGAATGACTACATCGCAACCTTACCTTGTAGGAGAACGCGGCCCAGAGCTATTTGTACCTTCTTCTGGAGGACAAATTATTCCAAATAGCATACTTGGCCCAAGTTATAATATTGCTCGTGGAAGTTCTAATTCAGTTCAAGGCGGGGTAAACAGTTCATATAACAACAACGTTTACAATATTGATATAGCTTTAAATGGAACAAATGTTAATGTAAATGATATAATGAAAACAATGAAAGCTGAGATGGCTTTAATTGGCGCTAAAGAGGGAAGAGTAAGAACTTTGGGGGGTAACTACTAATGCCTGTTGTATTTTTACCTAGAGGCTCTATTCTTTATATTGAGGCTAAGGACCTATTGGCTAACCCAGCTGGAACCGTTAAGACTTGGAATAAAGTTACAGAGCACAATAGAAGTGCCCTAGAACTAGGAACAGAAAGAATTGAAAAGATAGTCAGAACTTCAAATGGCACCCTAAGAAAAAACCATATTGCAGATAAAAGACAGTTTCAATTATCTTGGGAAATGTTGCCTGCATACCGAACTCTTACAGTAGACGGTGGGTGGGGAGCAGAAGACCTCAGAACATTCTACTTTGGAGACGAAGGCAAGCAAAGCTTTAATATAAGAGTCAACCTAGCTAAAGAAGGCTCAGATCAATCCTCAGCAGGGTATGAGTCATATACGGTTATTATCTCATCCTGTAATTTTACAGTTGTTAAGAGAGGCCTACAGCCCCATTTTAACGTATCCCTGACCTTAGATGAGGTCTAATGATTACATTAACACAAACTGCCAAAAATGCCATTGAGCAAAATACCTCTGTTACCTACGGCACACAATTAATATTCGAATATAATATGAACTCCCTTGTGGATAATGTTACCGTATCTGGAGCGGATATATCAAAGACAGATTCATCTGGTGCCACCTATACCCCATTTAAAAAACTATTCCCAGTAGATTCAATTATTAAACCATTTAGACCACAGGGGGCGGGAGTAAAATATGCTATCTCTGGAGATGTTGATTCAGGATATAAGAAGCCAGGATCATTAACATATACCCCAAACTTTAGAATATACTATCCTGGAGTAGATACTACATATAAATACTATGTTTCTAATATTAATACTGGATTAGATGTAACTGTAAGTTATCCTAAAACTATTATAACTAATAAGATAGTAGCAAGATTTGAATTATCTCATTCAACTCCAGCCACATGGAGCATATTTGGAAATGGATCAGTTCTTGCATCTGGCACAAATGCAGATATTGTCCCATTTACTTCAAGCGGAGTTAAGAATTATAATGCTGGTACAGTAACTATATATTACAATGGAACTTCTTGGGTAAAGACAGAGCCTTCTACTATATCCGCCCCAATTAATTTAACAAGCGTTAAGATTACTGCTGGAGCGGTGGCTTCAAAATACATAGGACTTATTGAACTATCTCCTAAATGGGTAGTCGATGCCACAGAACACCTAGTGTCATTTGACATAGCCAAGGAGTCATCGACAAGCTCTGAAGACCTAATGCCAGTGGGTAAGATATCTGCCAACTCATTATCCTTATCTTTGATATCATATGAGACGGTACGCAAAATCATATCATTTGACAAGACATTCACCTTTGATAACTCTAAGATATATCTATATAAGCAGATGGAAATCAAGCCATACATCAAGGTTTATAACTCTGCAGGAGCCTTATCTGATTCAAAAGGCACATACGATAATATACTTCAAGGTACTTTCTATGCCGACTCATGGTCTTTCTCAGAGTATGGAGAGATATCCCTAACTGCATTAGATGGGGCAAAGGTATTACAGGAAACAATTGCCCCTAAGATTATGTGTGAAAACTTCTCTGCTTCTGGTATTATAAGAAGAATGCTAGATGCAATTGGATTTACTAATTACAATATTAATATAAAGTCTACAGATGCTTCTATTATTACACCGACATTTTGGTGGACCGAAAATAATCAAACTGTCTGGGACTCCCTGCAAGAATTGTGCAGAGACACTCAAATGACAGCGGTATTCTCAGCTAAAAATGTTTTAGAGTTCTATAGTAGAGACTATATATTTGATGCTGCACGAACATCTAACTGGGATTTTAGAAGTGAAACATCTGGATCTAACCTATCAAACATACTATCTTTTGAAAAGAACGACCTAGCATCAGCTAATCAAATAAAAGTATTCTGGAATAGCGTACTAACATCTAATTTAATCCAAAGCGCCCAGGCCCCCTGGGAATCAGACACATACTTTTTGTCAGCGTTTTCTTTAAATCAATCAGTAGCTTCAAATCAGGCAGCTGGGACATATTTAATCTTAAGTCCTTCTGTAATTAATGAAGAAGAGCTAGGAACCACAGCCTATAATTACACAGGCTACTTTGCAATTGATTCTGAAATTATTGAGTATGACGCCGTGCAATTTGAATACGAAGATTCTAATGGAACAAAACAATTTGTAGATTTAATAAGTAAAACAGATAACAATAAATATTTAGGGTTGGCTAAACAAGGAACGTTTAAGCCTAGCGGAAAATACAGAATTAAAACCAGAGGAGCCTTCGGCACAACAATTCAGGCTCACAACGCTACAGCGCAAGACATAGTAGACTCTTGGAGTGGATACGAAGTGGTTTGGACATGAGCCCAGTCTATTACGAGTGGTATATGATTAATGGAGGATACTCAGCACCTACTGCTGCGGTTCCCGCAGACTACGCTATTCCGTTTGTTTCTGTAATTCCAACTTCACCAACAGAAGCAACAATATCTATTGGAATTCCAACCACTACTCCAGGAAGTTATTCTGGGGTAGCTTCTACTGCAGCAAATTTTAGCGGAACTGGTGCTATTGATCACAAGCCTTTTACAGACACAGACGGGGTTGTTAATTTAACTTCCTTGCTTCCTGGAACAAAATACTATTTAAGAGTACGTGCATATAGTGGGGCTTCTGCAACTGGTACTTATGGAGAATATATTTATGAATCTTTTACAATGCCTAAAGCAGCAAATGTTGGAGGAATAACTTCTTCAACTACTTCAACTACAACTCCAAGCACAAATACAAGTACGGGCGGATCCTTAGACGCAAGAAATGATGCACGTCTTGCCAAGATACTTGCAGATGCAAAAGCAGCGGCGGAAGCAAATGCCGCAGGAGACATCAATTTAGGAAACTCTACAGGTGAAGTTGTTTTGTCTAGCGAACCCACAGGATCTTCTTACGCAGCTTATGGTAATAGAGAAGTACAGAGATCATATTTTAAAGTTAACAATAAATATAAAGACAGAAGTAAATACGCACTAGAGATAAAAAACACTGGCATATCTACATCCTACAAAAAGTACTCATTTGGAGCAGGCATATTATTTACAAGTTCTTTAGATACTCCGATGTCTGGTGGAGGCATAGGGTTCTTTACAGATTCTGTTGGGTCAAACGGATACTTTGTTGAACTACAGACTGACGCCTCTAATAAAGATCTAAAAGATAAATCTCTTAAAATATACAAAGTTGTAGCAAACAAAAGAGTATACCTACAAGACTCTCAAGACACTGATTCTGGAAGGCTATACGGAGGAGTGCTATCCTCAACTCTGTATAAGCTAGATATAGATGTTGTAATAACAGATGCTTTTACAACAATTACCGTATATGTTAATAACTTTAAGGTCGTTGCAGTAGATACAAATACTGCTGGCACCGTAAGCCCATTATTAAAATCAATTTCTCCAACAGCTAACATAGCGTTATTTTCTGTATTAGAAAAAGTAAATTTTGATTATGTTTATGCAAATCCCGTAAGTGCTACTCAAGTTACAGATGCAGCCTCAAGAGGATTGTATTCTGGACAGTATGCAAATTCAACCCTAGACTTCACCTTTGGAGAAAAAATTGCACAAAACTTTAATTCCCCTACAGGGAAAGTTGCCTACCTAGAAGAATTTGGAACAGTTGCCCGTGAAATAAGATATGTAAAAGCAAACTTTAATCAGCCTGCGGCAATTCCTCTTTATGCCAGTACAGGAACTAATAAGTTTGCAACTATTCTAGGATCTAGATTTTCTAATCATTCTGCTGAAATTTTTGTTATTAACAATGCCTCTTCATTTATCCCACTACAGGCTGCAGAAAATAAATTCTTTGTACTTGGAAATTATGTTGATGTAACCGCTCAGCATGAATATACTGAAACTACCACAAGTGACTACACCACATTAGAGCCAGCCACTTTCCAATCTACCTGGATACAGTCAGAGGCAGACGCCAAGTCCTTATTTAATTGGATTAAATTACAATGGTCCAAGCAACAGCAATCTATTAATATGGAAATTTTTGGAAATCCAGCAATTGAGGTTGGAGATATAGTTACAGTAAATTACCCAAAAAATGATTTGAACGGAACTCAAAAGTTCTTAGTAACAAATGTAAATTCTAATTTTGACGGGGGGCTAAGTACCAGTATAACGGCTAGATCTATTTATAGTCAGTAAATGGTATAATAAAAATATGGCTAAAAACAACCCTAGAGTATCTAGAACTGGAGTTACCAGTGGAGGCAGGTTTGCCCTTTACAGCAACTCTCCAGAGATAAATGATTTTGACCCAGCTTTAGTTAGAATTATTAGAGGGAATTCTTTATCCTCATTATATCTATCTAGCGGAGAAGTTCAAGCAGATGATATTTCAGACGGTGATGCTTTTTTAGTAGAAGGATCAGAATCAGCTGAATCTTCTGAAAAGGCAGGGGAATCATCTGGTACAAATTTAAGAGTAAGGGTTCCATCATTAAGTGATATATCAATAGTATCAAATACGGTTGTTTATGATGCGGCAGGACAACCAAGCGTTACGTTAGTATTTAAAGTAAAAAATTCAAGTGGAGAGACTCTAAAAGGAATGAATGCAAAGGTAGAACTTATATGATAACAAGATTTGGGAAAAGATTTTTAACTAACTATTTAGCTGGCAATGCCGACTTTGGGCAAAAAGAATTAGCTTTTGGTATAGGAAGTACTGAGGCAAGCGCAGACAACACAAGATTAAATTTTGAATTTTATAGAGTTCCAGTAACTATTGGTAGCATTGATATTACAAATACTGGTACAGAGCAGTCTCCAGTATATGTATACAAGGCAGTTTATCAAGCAACAATCCCACAAGATGTTGCAGGAGTAGTTTCAGAAATAGCTTTATACCCAGCATCTAGAACTTCTAGGAATAATTTTGATAGTAATTTTATTACCCAGTTTGACAATAATTTATTGTGGACAGACTCTAATAATGGAAACCCTCAATTACAATTAAACACATCACAACTGGTTTCTAAAATTGGGGAGAACATGGTCTATGTTCAAACTTCAGCATCAACGGTTAAAGAATACACAACACCACTAGGAGTTTTAGATCTTTCTGGATATAGTGTAAACGACAGCATTGCTATTGCATACAAAAAGGCAGACAACAATGTATCTAAAATTAGACTTAAATTTTATAGCTCTACAACACAGTATTGTTTTGTTGATTTTACTCCAGAAGCTATGGGAGCAACCCCAGATAAAATACAGTCTACAACATTAAATAATTTATTCTCAAACACCTCTGCAACCCCACCAGATTTTAAAAATATAATTAAACTAGGAGTTGAGGTTACAGCAAACTCAAGCGGAACAACAACAGTCTATTTTGACGGGATCAGAATTAATGATGAAGATACATTTGATGCAAACTACGGAATGATAAGCAGGTCTGTGCTAACTGGAGGAGACATAATAACAAAGACTTCTGGTAGACAGGTAGATATAGAATATAAGTTGCAGTTAGGATTCTAATGTCTAATCCAGCAGATTTAAATATAACCCCTCAACCAGACACGGATAAAAACTTTTTTAATTTTAAGGCTGTTGGTTTAAAGATTGACAGAACATATGCAATAAAATTTCAATGGATATATGATGACCTAACTCTAAGCGAATGGTCCCCAGGATTCTTTGTAAATACAATTACAGAAGGCGTACCTGTTGCACCAACAGCCACAGTAACTGGTGGCGCTGGATTTATTACAGTTTCTTTACCTACGTTTCCTACAAACGCCCTCCGCGTTGATGTAAGAATAGCTGGAGGCACGTTTGGCAATGGGACGGTTGTAGCAGATTCTTTTACATCTGCTGGAACAAAAACAATTGTAGCCGCAGGATCGAGTGGTCAAGGCTCCGCATACGTAGTAACTCTTTTAACTGTAACTCCAAGTAAAATAAATGGAGACGCTTCTAGCCCAACTACTGTTTATGTTACATCAGAAGCTGTTGTAATCACTTCACCCGAGGATCCATTTGCCCCAACAGTAAGGTCTGGATTGGCTTCTGTAATTGTAGAATGGAGTGGAAAAAAATCTGACGGCACAGATTTAACGCTTACAGGATTTAGCGGGGCGAAGGTTCACATAGGAACAAGTTCTAATTTTACTCCATCCGCAGACAATTGGGTACATACTTTAAATTTTGCTAATGGGTCTAATAAAGTTTCCATAGGTGTTGGCTCCATAATAGATAAAACCGTAGGAACAACTTTACAATATGGAACCGCATATCATGTTAAATTAGTTGCAGTAAATGCTAGCGGAAGCTTAAGTAGTGCAGTATCGGCCTCAAATAATCCAGTAACTGTTGCAAAATTACCAGCAAGTGAGATTAGTACGGGTATATTAACTGCAGACGCCTCAATTACGGCAGGAGTATCAGGAGGTCAGAGAGTAGTTATATCTGGAAGCTCTGCCCCTTTTATAATTTATGGAACAGATGGAACGACAGAACTTTTAAAATATGTAACAAGTGGGGCAACTGGATCTTTATTAATAAAAGGATCTGGAACATTTAGTGGAGAGCTATCTGCAGCAAGTGGTTCATTTACTGGAAATATCACAGCAAGTAACGGCTTGTTTTCTGTGAACAATGGAGTGCTAACATCATCAAGCGGAACAATTGGTGGCTGGAGCATAGGATCTACTTTAACTGCTACCGTAAGCAATAACACAATAACTTTAAATCCAGCCACACCTAAAATTGCATTAATTCAATCAGGTGTTGAAAAAATTACCATAGATCCAATAGATGGCATAGTTGGTCCATCAGTAACAATTGCTGGAAATACTGGACCTGGATTTAGTTTTAGTCCAAACGGAACGGCTACTATAAGAGGCACAATATATGCAAACAGTGGAATATTTAGTGGAAATGTAACTGGAGCAACAATTACTGGTTCAAATTTTGAAACAACTTCTGCTTCTGACGGTGGGGTAAATAGATATATAAAAATTAATGGAAGCGGAACCAGCGATAGAATTTTTTTCTATACAACAGGAAGGTCGGATCCAGGATATATCGCAGTAAGAAACGATAATACTTTTGATTTTGTTGCCCCATATAGCACTACTATAACAAATAGATTATCTATGATTAGTGGTGGAGATAGCCTTTTGTATGGTGGAGCAACAGATTCTTATATTAGGATTGGTACAACTACTGCATATATATCAAAACCTACTACCATAGATGGAACCTTACAGGTATCAGAATCTGGAGCAAGTGCTTCCTATAACGTAAAAAGAATTAAGGCAACAAGCTCAAATGTAACTCCAACAGGTGGAGCAGACGGAGATATAGTATTGGTTTGGGCTTAATTTATGGCTAACTATATTAAGATAGGGGCGGATTGGAAAACAATAGTAAACTATTTTGTTCATGCAGGAGGAAGTTTTAAAGGATTAATTAACGGATGGATAAATATAGCTGGAGTGTGGAAAAGTTTTTTTGAAGCTACCTTAGCGCCCCAATCTACAGTTATCATATCTCAATCTACAAATGGTACAACGTATTTAACTACACTAACGGGAACAAATTATTATTGGTCTCCAGGTCCCCCATCTTTAACATATAGATTTCAATGGTGGAACGGCGTATCTTGGTCTGATATCTCTACAGATAATGCAATTAATCCAGCATATGGTGGCTCAACAAGCTATACTCAATTATTACAGTCAACAGGCCCATCAGTTTATGTTCAACCAAATCAAGTTAATAGATTTAGGTTTAAAGTAGATGGCACATACGGAGCACAATCAGCAAGTTCAATCTCTTCAGAAACCACAATACAGGGGCCAACAAGCATTACCTTGACTGCAGGATCGGCAGGATTAACATCTGTTGATTTATCATGGACGGCATCAACAGGTGCTAATAGATATATGATTTACTATAGTACAAATAATTCTGTATTTACTTTATTTGGTGGAACCTCATTAACATCAGCTACAGTAACAGGGCTAGTATCTGCCACCCTTTATTATTTTAAGATTATTCCAATCACTGGATTTTCAAACGATACGGGTTATTATGGAAGCTATTCTAACACCGTAAGTCAGTCTACTTTAACGCCGCAATATACAGTTACGTGGAACGCAAATGGGGGAACTGGCGGAGGATCAACAACACAGAATGCTGGGGTGGCGCACACGGCTCCAAGCGCAACCCGTTCTGGGTATACGCTTAACGGATACTACAACACGCCAACTGGAGATTATACTTATGGCCCGATATCGGTTGGAGGATCTTTTACGCCACCATCAACTATTACAATGTATGCAAGATGGACTCTTACTCCAATAATACCAACAATAACAATGGGTGCAAATAGCGGAATAACACAAACATCAGGAACAATTAACTGGACTTCAACAAATCAAGCAAGCTTTAGTTCAAGCGGGACAATTAGTGGAACAGGAAGTACTGGCACATCCGTAACTAATAATAGCCTTTCAGCAGGAACCAATTATACTGGAACTGTTACAGTTACATCTTCTACTGGAAATACTGCATCTGCAAACTATAGCCTTACAACATCAGTAGCACAATACACAGTTACATGGAACGCAAATGGGGGAACGGTATCTCCATCCTCTAACACTGTAAACGCTGGATCTTCAGTGACGGCCCCAACCCCAACTAGAAGTGGATTCACATTTGTAAGATGGACAGACACTCCTTCTGGAGATTACACTTACACGGTGCTTGCTGGAGGGTCATTTACACCACCATCTACAATAACTATGTATGCAAGATGGACTGCAATTTCGGTACCGTCTGGTGGAACTGTATCCCTAACTGGTAATAGCACCGCAGGAAGTGTAATTACAGCATCTACTTCTGGGTGGTCTGGTTCTCCAACATCGTATGATGTTTTTATAACTACCACAACAAGTGGAACGCCAACATCATCAAGTAGTCGTGTTTCATCAAGTGGCGGAGCATCAAGCACTACTTATACAATTACATCAAGCGATGCTATTTCGCCAGTAAATATATTTAGATCATTTGCTACAGCTACAAATGCTGGAGGAACCAGTGGAACGGTTCAATCAAGCAATACCATTAGCGCATCTTCTAGCTCACCAGCTACCGCACCAGGAATTCCTGGAACGCCCACAAACGGATGGACTTCAGGACTATCTTATCCATTTTCATGGACAGCAGCCACTCCTGGAACGGTAAGTGGGGGAGGAGCAGCAACTATTTCATCTTATCAAATAAGAATATATAGAGCTTCAGACTCAGCTGGAACTGGATCTACTTTATACAATACATATACTTCTGTAGGAAGTGGAACATCTTATACATTTACAGCCCCAGATGGATTGTATTATGCTGCTTCAGTTTCAGCAACAAACTCAGCTGGGCTAACATCTTCATCCTACTCGGGAATAAGTGCGTACAAATGATAAATAAACTAGAAATTATACAAGGACATTTAGATAATATTCAGTTTCATATTGATCACGTTAATCAAGTTCTGTTAAATCCAGAATCTTATACAACTCCATTAAATAAGACTTCGACGGACCTTGGGGGCTATCTATTAGACTTAATGTCTCAAAAAAAAGCCTTAGAAAATAAAAAAACGGCCTTGACTAATCAAGGCTAAATGCTATAATATGAAAGGAGGAACAAAATGACATATGAACTAACAAATGAAGAAAAAGCGGATATTATAAATCAGCATATTAAAAATCTAGAGTATTCTAAGTTTAACTTAGAGTTATCAAAAATTGAAGAAGACTCAAAAACAACTCCAGATTCAACGATGTTATCAAGTCTTACATCTCAATTATCTGAAGTAAATGTTAAGATTACCGCTTTGCTAGAAGAACTAGCTAAAGTAGATTAATAGGCAGGAATATAAAATGGCAGACAAAGCAGAATTAATTATTACTGCCTTACAGCAACGCATAGGGGAAATCGTATCTAATTATGAAACTCAGATTGCAATACTTAGGGCAGAAATTACAAATCTTATGGAAGAAAAGGATGCTAAAACTGAAGCTGTTCAAGACTACTCAGAGCACCTTAACGATCTCACAGCCAACTAATTTTCCTTCAGGTATTGCTGTTAAGACAGACAAAGATACCTATTGGATTAAAGATGGTAAAAGATATAGATTGATTTCTAATAGGGCCGCTCAGTCTTGGTGTTTTACTACGGTATTGGTAACAGAGGCGGCATTAACAGGAATTAAACTGGTAGGCAAACTAGGATTCAGAGACGGGTCCTTGATAAAAAACCTAGCAGATGGTAGAATGTATTTAGTATCACAGAACAAGCTAAGACATATAGTAGACCCAGATTCGTTTGATCGATATGGTTTAGATAGGTCTAAAGTAGTCGAAGTTTCTGATAAAGAAATTTTAGCACATGATTTAGGGGAGAACTTATAATGCCATTTGTAGACGGAGAACCAATTGATGCAGCCAAGCTAGGCGCATTAGAAACTAAACTAAATCAACTTCAGTCCTTAATTCCTACATTTGGTAGCTCAACTATTAGTTTAACAACTAGCACAACAAATAATGTTGTATCGTCTGGCCCAGAATTAGAGGCTGGTAACACCCCAACCTTTGAGCTAATCCCAGGAAATCAAAATATAAAAGATTTTATTTTTAAAAAAGACGGGGGTTTTACAAAACCTCCAGTCGTTGTAGCTTGTGGAAGATATGGCGCTGCTGGAAAACAAACTCATGGAGATATAAATGTAGTATCTGTATCTCAAACTGGATTTTCAATAAGTTGCCCCTTACCTTCAACTGGAATAAAGCATACGATTGGTATAAATTATATAGCCATAGCCTATTGACAGACTAGATCAATATGCTACAATTTAGATAATATTAAGGCCACAGTTTTGTGGCCCTATTTTTACGCAGGGACATTAATGACAAACGATTTAAAATGGATGCTGTCATCTGATCAGCAATTCCCATATCAAGATGACAAGATGATTGCCCTGTGGTTTAAGGTAATGAAATGGTTCAAGCCAGACGTCGTAGACTATTTGGGAGATACTGATGATCAAGCTTGCTATAGTAAGTATACCGAGGGACGCTCAGCTGAGTTTTTAAACTATCATAAGAATGATAGCAAAGATCTAATTGTTCCTATGATGCGCCACGAAGCAAAGGGTGCAAGAGATTTTTATGCCAAAACAAGAGAGATGTTGCCAGATGCACAACTTTTCTCAGCTCTAGGAAACCATGACATTAGAGTATTTAATTACGTTGATGCAAAGCTTCCAGATTATATTTCTGAGGTAACACCAGAGGCATTGTGGAGTCTAGATTCTTTAGGGTATGATTACATTTATTATGACGAACTTCCTAAGCGCCGTTTTGGCGATATTCACGTACACCACGGGATGTCTATTGCAGCAACGGGATCAGCAAGAAAAGATATGGAAGACATGCAAGTATCTTTAATTAGAGGACACTCTCACCGTATTGCTTCTCATATGGTTACATATGAATTAAGAAACAACGGTGAAGGCGAAACTTTGCGAGGATATGAGATTGGACATATGTGTGATGAGAAAGGCCCAGGTATGAAATATACCCAGCATCATGATTGGCAAAAAGGATTTGCCGTTGCCCATATTGTAAATGATTATCCACATATTCAAATGATTCATATTGCACCAGACTACTCATGCGTTGTAGATGGGAAAACATTTTCGCTATGATGAAATGCCAGAAGTGTTCGGGAAGAGTCTTTGTAGACAGGGTATTTTCTCAAAAGCTACACACGGAACTGTTTTGCATCCTTTGCGGAAAGCGCTGGATGATCAATAAAGAAACGAATGCATTCGCTAAATGGCTAGAGAAAACAGACACAGACTACGCAAAAAATTCGTCTATTTCTTCTTAAATGGTAAAGTACATAAAGTACTTAGACTATCAAGAGCTAGAGACGAAGTAATAGCGTGGTCCTATTTAGATAAAAAAAGAATGATGTATTCTTATTCTCAAGTAGATAAGAATATGGAAAAGGCATATAGCATATCAGAAGTTAGTAAAATTTTAGGCAGGCACAGAGTAACAATAGAAGAATATATTTTGCAGGGCAAGATAAGGCAGCCTCAAAAAGTATATCCAATTAGTAATCCAGATAGTACTTGGTCTAAGTATATGCTTAGCGAATCGGACATTCTGGACATCCATCAGTTTATTATTGATGCAGGTCATATTAGGGACCTGCCTTCAAAGTTAGAGTTGCAGGCCCTTCTCAAACACAACTTAATAATGTATACTAAGACAGAAGACGGAAAATTTGTACCAGTATGGAAGGCGGAATAATGTCAGAAACAAGAGTAAAGGTGGATTTGTCATTCACACGCAATCTGGGAAACTATGAAAGTATTAAAATAAACATAGGCGTAGAAGATGATGTCCGTAGCGGAGAGAATGTAGATTCTGCTACAGAAAGAGTATATGCGTTTGTAGAGAATAAGTTAATAGAAAAAACTCGTGAAGTAGAGAAAGAGCTAAACAGTGGCAAATGAAAAACAGCCATATGTCTTAATTGGACTCTACGAGAACCTATACCTTGAGAAGTATAATAAAAAGCCTAGAATAAATAAGTTTCGTGAAAAGTGGGCAATGCAGGATGTTATAGACAGCGTTGGTGTGGACAAGGCCAAGGATCTTTTGGTATACTATTTCAAGACAAACAAATCAGGTCACCCTCTTAGTTTCTTTTTTTACAACTTTGACAAGATAGATTATTTAAAAACAGAGCGTGAAAAAGATGAGAAGCATCGTAGGTTGCTACTACAGGCAACAAAAGAACTAGTTGAAGGCGGGAACGAATGAATACAGAAGCCGAGTTAATCTCAGCAGTATGTAAGAACAAAGACATCAGCACCCTGCTTGCAGATAATGTAGATGAAATATTTACCTCACATAAAGATATTTGGGATTCATTAAAGTCTTATTATTATAAATTTAAGGCAGTACCAGAAGCTGGAATCCTTATGGAAAGATTTAAAGACTTTGAGCCAGTAGAAACAAAAGCAGAAACTGGTTATTATTTAGATAAGTTAAAGAATGAATACCTAACTGGGCGACTAAAGAATATTATTATTCAGAGTGGATCTGCTCTAAAAGAAGATGCGGCATCTAGAGTATTGGGTGACCTGCAGGCTAAATTGTCTCAGCTTTCTAAGTTTACAAATCATGTTCGTGACGTAGATGTAACAGACATTGAGTTAGCAGAAAAGCATTTCCTAGCAGTTAAAGAGCGTTCAGTAATTATGGGAGGGGCTCCAGGAATTCTTACAGGCTTTGATGCAATAGACAAGGCGTATCCTACTGGAATGGCTCCAGGACACCTTATAGTGGCTATTGGCTGGCCAGGACGTGGTAAGACATGGTTTACATCCTACCTTGCTTGCAAGGCATGGGAGCAGGGATTTAAGCCTATGATTGTATCCCTTGAAATGTCTCCAGAGAATATGCGTGATCGTATTTATACAATGATGGGCTCAGGATTATTCCGTGCCTCAGACTTTGCAAGAGGTGACGTTAACGTAGACACATTCCGATCATGGGGCCAGAAAAGATTTGAGAATAAGAACGGATTTATTCTAGTATCTAATGAAGGCATGGGAGAAGTAAACGCTAATACTATTCAGTCTAAGATAGATCAGCATAAACCAGACCTAGTTATTTTAGATTACCACCAATTGTTTTCTGATAATAAGCGAAGTTCAGGTGCAACAGAACGTAATATGAATGTGTCTCGTGAGTTCAAGATGCTTGCTATGACAAACAATATTCCAGTTATTGATATTACTGCAGCAACTATGGATGATATTACAGATCAAGATGCCCCTCCTATGCTTAGTCAAGTTGCTTGGTCTAAAGCTATTGAGTATGATGCAGATATGGCTATTGCTATTCATAAGTATACTGATACCAATATGATTGAGGTTGTAAGCAGAAAGAATCGTCACGGAATGGAATTTAACGTATTCCTAGACTGGGAAATTAACAGAGGTATCATTAAAGAAATTTACGAGAACCCATTTGCAAATGACGCATCGAAAAATTAAAAGATTTCAAATAGATGTAGAGTTTCATGATAACTCTCAGCTAATAAGTTTAAGACCTCAGTACGAAAACCTTTTGGTTCAAGACATGAGGGGTAAGGGATACGTAAGAGTGCTTGACATAGATCCAGCATTTTCGGTAGAATTTACTGGTGAGACGTGGAAGTTCTTAATGAGCATTCACGGAGTATATGTAGGAAAGAAGAAGGCATGGCAATCAGAGGGTATAACACAAGGGAAGTCGATACCACGCACTACACGCCAAACCATATCAAATCTATCCTAAGATCTATAGGTCTTGAGGTAGTTGGCGAAACGGGTAATGACTTTTTATGCTACTGCCCATTTCATTCTAATAGACATACCTCAAGCTTTAGCGTTAGTCGTGAGAAAGGTGCATTCATATGCTTCAATCCTTCCTGCGGAGAAGCTGGAACATTACAAGAACTTGTTAAGCGAGTACTAAACAAAAATGAGTTTGAGGCTATGAGATTTATATCTTCAAAGGAAGCGGAGTCTCTAGAAAACTTTGATGAGATGCTTTCAGAAGCAATGGAAGACAAGTCATTGTTTAAAGAATTCTCGGAAGATACTTTAAAAAAACTATATACTAATTTAATTACAACAGATCCTGGTAAAGAATACTTTCTTTCTAGGGGAATAAATCAACAATCAATAATTGATTTTGGTCTTGGATATTCTAGCAATATGAATATGGTTACTGTTCCAGTGCATAGCCCTGACGGAATGGCAATCGGAATAGTTGGAAGATCAATTGAGGGTAAGTCTTTTAAGAACAGCACAAACCTACCTAAGAGCAAGACGCTATTTAACATTCATCGTGCCAAGAAAATTGGTGACCATGTAATAGTAGTGGAGTCTAGTTTTGATGCAATCCGTGTGCATCAAGCTGGGTTTCCTAATGTGGTGGCTACACTAGGAGGATTTCTTTCTAAGGAACAGCACAGCCTACTAAACAGACACTTTAATAAAATAACTGTTATGACTGATGCCGATCAGGCTGGAAGAGACCTAGGTAAAAGTATTGTTACTAAATTAAAGTTTAAGGACCTCTTGTGGGCTTCGCATGAATATGGTAAGATATATCCACATGGTGCAAAAGATGCTGGAGATTTAACTGATGAAGAAATTAAGGCATGCATTAAAAATTCTGTATCCGATATAGAATACAGATCTTGGAACTCGTGATATAATAAAAATACAGATGGATTTATACCATCAACTATAAAGGAGAAATATATGAGTATAGTAAAAGGTCTAAAAGACCTAAACAAGGCACTAGATAAGCCTACCTACAGTGGTGGGGATGAAAACAAAGGCCGTTGGCTAAAGATTGAAGACGGCGAAAGCGTAAAGATTAGGTTCCTTCAGGAGCTTGATCCAGATTCACCAACATACAACGACAAGCTAGGTTGCGGTTTTATTGCGTTAGAGCACACAAATCCAAAAGATTATCGTCGCAAGGCTCTAGACACAATGGAAACAGAAGGACGTGACTGGGCAAATGAACAGCATCGCAAGGATCCAAAGGCTGGCTGGAAAGCCAGGACCCGCCTATATATCAACGTCTTAGTAGACGATGGTAAAGAAGAGCCATATGTTGCAATTCTTTCACAAGGTACAAGCGGTAAAACAATTACACCTACCTTAATTGAATACGCTGGCGAGATGGGAAGCATCACTAACCTGATGTGGAGAATTAAGCGCAATGGTTCAAAGACAGACACAAGTTATACAATTATTCCATTAGCAAAAGACGAAACCCCATTTGATTTCACTTCGCTAGAATTGTATGACCTAGAAAAAACAGCAGTGCGTCACGTTACATATGCGGAACAAGAAGCCTTCTATATGGGCGAAGGTGGACAGCAAGAAGAGTCTTCTGCTTCAAGTAGCAGCGTAGACTGGTAATATAAAGTTAAAGGCGGAGAATTAATGTCATTCACACATCTTCATGTGCATTCATACTATTCATTAATGGATGGCCTTAATTCTCCTGCCGAACTTGTAAAGGCTGCAAAAGATGCTGGGCAAACATCGCTAGCAATTACAGATCACGGAACATTATCTTCACACAGAGAAATGCAGATAGCCTGCAAAGATCAGGGAATCAAACCAATACTTGGAGTGGAAGCATACATATCCCCCACAGATAGATTTGACCGATCTTCTAAAACAGATAAATCAATTCAAGCATACAACCACATAATTTTATTGGCTAAGAATAAAAAGGGTTTAGAAAATATTAATACTCTCCAAGAGCTTGCTTGGAACGAAGGCTTTTACCATAAGCCAAGAATTGACAGAGAGGTTTTAAATGATTATAGCGAAGGTATTATCGTTCTCAGCGGATGTCTTAATGGACTCATTAGTAAGGCTATCGATAAAGGTAACATGGAGGAAGCAGAACTTCTTCTCAAGGGTTTTAAACAAACTTTCGGACAAGATTTTTACGTGGAAGTGCAATCACATAACCCTGTGGAGATCAACTCCGCCCTTTTAGAATTAGCAGACAAACTTGGAATTAAATCGGTGGCAACAGGTGATGCTCACTTTGCTAAAGAAGAAGACCGTATATTAGAAGAAGCTATGCTTATTTTATCTACATCTCCAAAGGCAGATAAAGAAGCGGACTTTGATATGTCCCGTAATATAAAGGATATGATGGATAGGTTTAATTACTTATATCCAGATAGAAAGATCTCATTTGTCGACTATAATCTATTTATCCAGACAAGAGCTGAAATAGAGGCAGACTTTAATAAGGCTGGAATTAGCAGAACAGATATATATGATAA
>Ga0209107_10000664_pt1 | contig 19769 bp, 17 predicted proteins | sample LakErihyJuly2011_2_FD_187460 | JGI IMG/M metagenome (GOLD analysis project Ga0209107, IMG submission 187460) | Freshwater microbial communities from dead zone in Lake Erie, Canada - CCB hypolimnion July 2011 (SPAdes) (version 2) | ecosystem: Environmental > Aquatic > Freshwater > Lentic >...
ACATTGTGTAGTCTTTTTGCGTGCGCTTTACATAGCGGCTTTCTTGGTTGTTTTCCATAACGATGAATTTTGTGTATCGCTATTTCAGGACAAGACATTTTATTTAAAAAAATACCGAGTTAGAAATAGCTCGGTTTTTTTTTATTTCTTTTTGAATAAAATATAAATCACCAAAACATGCGGGAAGGTTATTGCTGCCAGGAAAGAGAAAAATAGCGCATTAAATATTTGGATGTCTTTAAATAATAAATATAAGGTCGCAATTCCAATTAATGAAACTACCCAATAGGCAAATGCAGTTTTGATGTAAATACCAAAATTCTTCAAGTTAAATTCCCCATTTAAATAAATGACTTGATTAATTATTGAAGGAATGCTGTGCCATAAAATAAAATAAATGGCAAATCCCCAAATCAAGCTTGAAACTTTAAATATAACAGTGAAAACAACTAAATAGAAAGTTTCTAAGATCCATCTGCTTTTAATTTCAACAATCTTACTTGAAAAGTAAATTCCAAGAGCGATTAACAATACCGTATTTATTGCCAATCCTATGCTGAAGCAACTCTTTGGGATAACTATAGATGTAATGTTTCTGATAACTTCTTGCACTTCATCTATATGAAATATAAAAAGTAGCATTAAAATAAATAAACCATACGTGAATTCAAAAAGTCTGAAAATAGTGCTTTTATCTATATTTTGCCATTGTTGTTCCCCAAAATGATAGCCGCTAACTACTATAAAAAGCAACAAGGCAAACCAAGGAATAATCCAAAACAAAAGCGCGCCAAGCCCAACTGCGATTAAATAATAAAGTAGTAATTTTAATAATGATAATTTGTTTTTACTAAAATTAATACTTTTAATTAATTGTAAATCATTCGCTCCGTGAAGTATTCCGAAAGTCAATATTAAAATAAAACCAAAAATTAGTTGACTTTTATTTGAAATGTAAGAATCGAGCCAAAGTCCGAAAAAGCTTGCTATAATTGCAAAATTTGAATATTTCATAAGGCATTTTTAAATAAAGTTTAAAAATAGTTAAAAAAAAACTACTAAAATCCTTTTTTATTGTTTAACTTTTTATAAATTTGTTTTAACAAAAATATTTTTGTAACCAATTTAACCAATTTAATTATGACAAATTTTATGTTTATTCCAAGTTTGATTGGAAAGTTAGCACCTACTGATTATGTAGGATTCACTTTCTTTGTTGGATGTATGGCCATGATGGCAGCATCAGCATTTTTCTTTTTATCATTAAGTCAATTTGATAAAAAGTGGCGTACTTCTGTGTTGGTATCAGGTTTAATTACCTTCATCGCAGCAGTACATTATTTCTACATGAAAGAGTATTGGGCTGAATTCCAAGAATCGCCAACATTCTTCAGATATGTGGATTGGATTTTGACTGTGCCATTAATGTGTGTTGAGTTCTTCTTGATACTTAAAGTTGCTGGTGCAAAAACTGATTTATTATGGAAAATGATTTTATTATCTGTAGTAATGTTAGTTACAGGTTACTTAGGAGAAACAGTTTTCTCTGACCAAGCGGCTTTATGGGGAGGAATCTCTGGAGCAGCTTATTTCATAATTGTTTATGAAATTTGGTTCGGAAACGCTTCTAAATTAGCTGCAACTGCAGGTGGTAATGTATTAGCTTCCCACAAAATTTTATGTTGGTTCGTACTTGTTGGTTGGGCTATTTATCCATTAGGATACATGCTAGGAACTGAAGGATGGTACACAGCAATCGTTGGAAAAGGTAGCGTAGATGTAGTTTACAACATCGCAGATGCTATCAACAAAATTGGATTTGGACTTGTGATTTACAACCTTGCTCTAAAATCTCAAAAGGATTAATTAGCATTCCAAAAATAACAAAACCGTCTTGCTTTAAAACAAGACGGTTTTTTTATGACTAAAATCTAAATTTATTCCGAAACCTTAATTTCAAACATTTTGTCCCAATTTTTTCCAGTTACAAAAATGGTTTTAGTTTTTGAATTATAGGCAATTCCATTCAATACTTCGGCATCTTTATTTTTTACTAACTTGCGTAAACTTGACATATTGAGAATTCCTTCAACCTTGCCGTTTTCAGGATTTACAATCGCAATAGCATCTTTTTGCCAAATATTACTGTAAATTTTACCATTGATATATTCCAATTCATTCACACTTTTAATTTTGCTGCTTCCGGAATAAACATTTACATAATCAATCATTTTTTGAGTGTTTGGCTCCATTTTCCAGATTTTCTCCGTTCCATCTGATTGATAAATATATTTTCCATCATTGGTCATTCCCCAACCTTCAATCGGTTTATCAAAGGCAAACGTTTTTTCAACTTTCCACGTATCGACATTGTATATAAAACCTATTTTTTCTTCATAAGTCAATTGATACAATTTATTATTTATAAAAGTAATTCCTTCTCCAAAATAACCAGCGTCCAACTTCAAAGACTTATAAATTTTACCCGTTTTGTAATCTGTTTTCAATAATTTCGAAAAGCCACGAAGTCCAGTTCCTTCATATAGGGTATCTTTAAAAAACTCTAAACCTTCGGTAAATGAAGTAGCATCGTGAGGATACGTATTTACAATAGTAAATTTTAATAATTTCGGTGACACATTTGAAACCAACTCAACTCTAGACGTTATTTCTTGATTTTCACCCTCAAAATAAACCAATGCTTTCAAATTTTGATACCCTAATTTTTGATCTTTCAAGTTAAAAGATATTTTTTCTAAACTCTTTTTTGAACCAATATTTTTCTCATTTACATAATAAATAATACTGTCAATTTTCTTGTTTTCTACATTCAATAATTGCAAAGACAAGGCATCATCATTGCTATATTCAGTTTTAAATTTGGAATCATCAAAACTAAAATATTTTTCAGTAGCCGATTTTGACCCGTTGCAACTAACAATAATTGCACCTAATAAAATGATTGAGTGTAGGTTATATTTTTTCATAATGATTTTTAAATGTCCTGTAAGATACAACACAAAGTTTATAATTTTCAGTTGCAAAAATACAAATTAATTGTATATTTGCAAAGGCAAGTCCTACACGATCTGCTCCTGCGAAATCCCCCAGGATGGGAACATAGCAAGGGTAAGTGGTTGAGCGATGCGATGTAGGTCGCTTGCCTTTTTTATTAAAGTAATCTTCCAATTTGGAAGATTTTTTTTTGGAGTACATCGAACTTGCTTTCAACACGTTTGTACCCGCTTTCCGTTTCAATCCACGCCAAAAAGCGTGGGATTTACATTACAATCGGGACTAATGAACAACATTTGATTTTCAAAAACATATTTAGAATTCCCATAAATAACTATATTTACATTCTTAAAATACATTTCATGCAATTAATTATAAAGATATAGTTTATGACCAAAGTAGTTCTAATAACTGGCGCTTCATCAGGAATTGGTAAATCCATTGGAGAATTTTTGCACAACAAAGGATTTATAGTTTACGGAACCAGTAGAAATCCAGAGCGTATTGCAAACTCTGTTTTTCCATTACTTCCGTTAGATGTTCGAAACACAGAATCCATAATAAATACAGTTCAAAAAATAATAGAACTTTCAGGAAGATTAGATATTGTAATTAATAACGCTGGAGTTGGAATAACAGGACCAATTGAAGAAATTCCTTCTCAAGAAATAAAAAACAATTTTGAAACTAATTTTTTTGGACCAATAGAAGTCATGAAAGCTGTTTTACCGCAAATGCGTTCACAGAAATCAGGTTTAATAATCAATATTACTTCCATTGCGGGTTATATGGGTTTGCCATACCGAGGAATTTATTCTGCCTCAAAAGGCGCATTAGAGCTCATTACAGAATCACTAAACATGGAAGTCAAGCCGTTTGGAATTAACATCGCAAATGTAGCGCCAGGAGATTTTGCAACAAACATAGCATCAGGAAGATTTCATGCGCCAGTAATAAAGAATTCAGCATACGAAGTTTCTTATGGTGCTACTCTAAAAATGATGGACAAACAAGTGGATAGCGGGAATAATCCAGTTGAAATGGCACAAGCAATTTTTGATATCATTCAATCATCAAATCCTAAAATTCATTATAAAGTGGGAAGTTTTATTCAAAAATTCTCTATTGTTTTAAAAAGAATTTTGCCAGATAAAGTCTATGAAAAAATCCTTATGAACCATTATAAATTGTAATTTAGCATCAAATTTAAAAACTATAATTATTTAAAACGATACCTATGAAATTTTTTATTGATACAGCAAATTTAAACGAGATAAAAGCTGCTCAAGCACTTGGAGTTCTTGATGGCGTTACTACAAATCCTTCCTTGATGGCAAAAGAGGGTATCACTGGGAAAAACAATATTTTAAAGCATTATATCGACATTTGTAAAAGTGTTCACGGCGATGTAAGTGCCGAAGTAAACGCAGTTGATTATGATGGAATGATTCGTGAAGGAGAAGAATTGGTTGACTTACATTCACAAATTGTAGTAAAATTACCTATGACAAAAGAGGGAATTATGGCGTGTAAGTATTTCTCTGATAAAGGAATTCGTACTAATGTGACGTTGGTATTTTCTGCTGGACAAGCTTTATTAGCTGCAAAAGCTGGTGCTACGTATGTATCTCCATTCATCGGAAGATTAGATGATGTTTCTACCGATGGTTTGGCTTTGATAGAAGAAATTCGTTTGATTTATGATAATTATGGATATGAAACTCAAATTCTTGCAGCATCGGTGCGCCACACCATGCACATTGTGAATTGTGCTAAAATTGGTGCTGATGTTATGACTGGGCCGCTTTCTGCAATTTTAGGATTACTCAAACACCCTTTAACGGATATTGGTTTGGCTCAGTTTATTGCTGATTTCGAAAAAGGAAACAAATAGCTTTCAAAAAGATTTATTATAAAAAAAAGCGATTTTCATTGAAAATCGCTTTTTTTTTTTGAGCTAATTTAATAACTCTTCTATAATTCATTTTCAAAATTAACTTCGAATAGGTTTGTAAAAGCATTTTTTATTTTTCCATTGGTTTGCAAAACCAATGCTCTGTGAATTTTAGTAATGGCCCATTTATTTTTAATATCTTCAAAATTGGCGCAACGGAATTCTTGAATTCCTTCAAATTTGTAATTTGATAATAATTTCTTCCAACTGTATTGCTCATCATCAAGATTGATTGCTATAAATTGATAATCGGGATGATTTGATTTGAATGTCATAGCTTTTTTATGTGCTGCAGCCAAATGACTAAGTGCTTCTTTTGTCCAAAAAAATAATACTGTTTTTTGGGTTACAATTGCATCAGATGAAATCGTGATGCCATTCGTATCAATTAAATCAACTTTTGGTAATGGATTGCCAACTTTTAATAATTGAATGGCATTTCCAATTTTTAAGATTTCGTTTTTCTTACTGTTGTCGGTTGAAAATTTACGGTATATTTCAAGAAACTTTTGATTGTTAACCATGTTTTGGTCTTCTAACAAATAAGAAAACGCAATGTTATTGAGAATACTGTTTTTTACTTTTTCATTCTTAATCAAAGTATCTGCAATATTCAACTTATTTATGTTTGTTGTTAAAGCCAAATCTACATCGGAAAAATGATTGTGGTATTTTACCGCACCGACGTTATTCAATAAATGCGATAAATAATTTACAAAAGGGGAATAGGAAGATAATTGAACACTATTAAAATCAATTTCTTTTCTATAGTTATAAAAGTGATTTGGTAATTTGTCAAAAACATCTTCTGCCGTTCTCAATTTATGGATAACCGGATACAATTCTTTTTTGGAAAAGTAATTAAAATCTAATGACGCTTTCGCAAACGCATCAAATTCTTTGCTCCATTTTAAATCATTTTTATGAATATTGTATGATTTTTTATTTGCTTTATAGGTAGAATCTATATTGAATATAAATTTTGAAACATTATAATCATAAATATCAAACATTTTCTCTTTATCAGATTCGTTTTTTAAATACGATTCCATCAAGTAATTATTTTTGGTATCGCCTCTCCCGCAAAAAATGATAGATTCATCAAAATCTTTCGAATTTATATGAACCATAATGCTATCATTTTTATCAAAATAGACATATTGATATTCTGGATCGTTTTTGAAAGAGTACATTCCTGGAACTAATGAATCATATTCTACAAAGAAAGTGTTGTCTTTTTGAAGCGGTATAGTGTCAATTACAACACCATCTTTAGAAAAATAGATGATACGATTTGTTGGATTTGTCACTTCTCCACCAAAATACGCTCGATAATCACTGGATTTAAATTCTTTTTTGCAGGAACTTAAACACATTAGTATTATAGAGGGAAATAATAGTAATAAGTACGATTTGGATAATTTCATATTCATAACGCTACTTACAAAAATATCGAGTACATTCTAATTTCAATGTTAATAGATAGTTAAATTAAAGCACACCTCTTTTTCAAGCTATGAATTGACCGAAATTCAGGTATTTTTTCTACTTTTGCAAAGAATATTATTTAAATACAAAATCAATGTTATCAGTTAATAATTTATCAGTTCAGTTTGGCAAAAGAATTTTGTTTGACGAAGTAAATACAGTCTTTACCCACGGAAATATTTACGGAGTTATTGGTGCAAACGGGGCTGGAAAATCCACTTTTTTAAAGATTATTACAGGCGAAATGGATCCTACAGCAGGACACATTCACTTGGAACCAGGAAAACGGATGTCGGTTTTAAATCAAAACCACAATATGTTTGACGAAAGCACAGTTTTAGAAACGGTGATGATGGGAAACAAATTTTTGTATGCCGTTAAAAAAGAAATGGATGCTTTGTATGCCGATTATGATGATAAAAACGCAGATAGAATAGGGGAGTTGCAAGTGCAATTTGAAGAAATGAATGGTTGGAATGCTGATTCTGATGCCGCTTCAATGTTGTCAAATCTTGGAATTACCGAAGACAGTCATTATACTTTAATGAGCGATTTAGAAGGAAAAATGAAAGTTCGTGTCTTATTGGCGCAAGCACTTTTTGGAAACCCAGATTTGCTTATTATGGATGAGCCTACTAACGATTTGGATTTTGAAACCATCGCTTGGTTAGAAAATTTCTTGGCAAATTATGAAAATACGGTAATTGTAGTTTCTCACGACAGGCACTTTTTAGATGCCGTTTGTACTCATATTTCTGATATAGATTTTAGCAAAATAAACCACTATTCAGGAAATTATACTTTCTGGTACGAATCAAGTCAGTTGGCTGCAAAACAACGCGCACAACAAAACAAAAAAGCAGAAGAAAAGAAACAAGAATTAGAAGAATTTATCCGTCGTTTTAGTGCGAATGTTGCCAAATCAAAACAAGCGACTTCTCGTAAGAAAATGATTTCTAAATTGAATATTTCTGAAATTAAACCTTCTAGCCGTCGTTATCCTGCGATTATTTTTGATCAGGAAAGAGAAGCGGGTGACCAAATTCTAAATGTTCAAAATTTGAGTGCTTCTGTAGATGGCGATGTTTTATTTACTGGAGTAGATTTGAATATGGCGAAAGGCGATAAAATCATTTTATTTTCCAAAGATTCTCGGGCTACAACCGCATTTTATGATATTTTGAATGGATTGCAAAAACCAGATTCTGGAAATTTTGATTGGGGTGTAACTACAAATCAAGCCTATTTGCCCGTTGACAACCACTCTTTCTTCGAAAATGATTATTCATTAGTAGATTGGTTGCGCCAATGGGTAAAAACAGAAGAAGAGCGTGATGAGGTTAATATTCGAGGTTTCCTCGGGAAAATGATTTTCTCTGGCGAAGAAGCTCTGAAAACCAGTAGAGTTTTATCTGGAGGAGAAAAAGTGCGTTGTATGTTGTCACGAATGATGATGCAACGTGCCAATGTTTTGATGATTGACGAACCTACCAATCACTTAGATTTAGAGTCGATTACAGCGTTTAATAATTCTCTAAAAAACTTTAAAGGTTCTGTAATTTTTACTACTCATGATCACGAATTCTCACAAACTGTTGGTAATCGTGTGATTGAATTGACACCAAAAGGAGCAATTGACAGATACATGACTTTTGACGAATATTTAGACAATGAAGGTGTTCAAGAATTAAGAACTAAAATGTATTCTTAATTTTTTTTATACAGATTAAACGAAAACTCTTGAGAAATCAGGAGTTTCCTGTTTTTATAACCCTACTCAAATTATTTTTTATATCTTTAAAAATCAATAACTAAGTTTCCAAAAAAATTATATCTTTGCACAACCAAACAAAACACTTCAATATGAGTCAAAAAGTATTGCTCACTTCAAAGGAAGTCAATATCATTCTTCATCGTTTGGCTTGTCAATTGATTGAAAAACATTTAGATTTTTCAAACACACTACTTATTGGAATTCAACCTCGTGGAACTTTCTTAGCTGAACGATTGAAATCTTTATTAGAAAACGAATATAAAATTTCAAATATTGCATTGGGTTATCTCGATATTACTTTTTTTAGAGATGATTTTCGTAGAAATGATAAATTATTAGAAGCAAATAAAACTCAGATTGATTTTTTGGTTGAAAATAAAAAGGTCATTTTCATAGATGACGTTCTGTATACCGGAAGAAGTATTCGTGCGGCTTTAACAGCAATTCAATCTTTCGGAAGACCATCTTCAATCGAGCTTTTAACATTAATAGACAGAAGGTTTAGCCGTGATTTACCCATTCAACCCGATTTTAGAGGCCGTCAAGTGGATGCTATAAATAATGAAAAAGTAAAAGTATGCTGGAAGGAACAAGATGGCGAAGATGCTGTTTATTTGGTTCCAACTATAAATAAACAACCAACACTATAAAAAATGAGCGAACTAAGTGTAAATCATTTATTAGGAATAAAAAATATCACCAAAAATGATATTGACCTTATTTTTGAAACTGCCGATCATTTTAAAGAAGTCATTAATCGTCCCATTAAAAAAGTACCGTCATTAAGAGATATTACGATTGCCAATATTTTTTTTGAAAATAGTACACGTACAAAACTTTCTTTTGAATTGGCACAAAAAAGACTTTCCGCAGATGTAATTAGTTTTTCAGCAGCGCAATCATCGGTGAAAAAAGGGGAAACATTAATTGATACCGTAAACAATATACTTTCTATGAAAGTGGATATGGTGGTAATGCGACACGCCAATCCTGGAGCGGCTCACTTTTTATCACAAAATGTAAAGGCAAGTATTATCAATGCTGGTGATGGCGCCCACGAACATCCAACACAAGCTTTATTAGATAGTTATTCAATTCGGGAGAAATTAGGCGAAGTAGAGGGTAAAAAAGTAGTTATTATCGGTGATATTTTACATTCCCGAGTGGCACTTTCTAATATTTATGCTTTGCAAATGCAAGGTGCTGAAGTGAAAGTTTGTGGACCTAAAACACTAATTCCAAGGCACATTGAATCACTTGGAGTTTCAGTTGAATCTAATTTGCGTAAAGCGTTGGAATGGTGCGATGTGGCTAATATGCTTCGTGTTCAAAACGAACGAATGGATGTTAACTTTTTTCCTTCAATAAGGGAATATGCACAACAATATGGTGTTGATAAAACACTTTTAGATTCGCTAAATAAAGAAATTGTTATCATGCACCCTGGACCAATTAATCGTGGAGTAGAAATAACTTCGGATGTAGCCGATTCTGAGCAATCTTTAATTTTGAATCAAGTAGAAAATGGCGTTGCAATTCGAATGGCAGTTATCTATTTATTGGCTTCAAAAATTCAATAATATTTAATTTATATTCCATGAAAGTAGATTTAAAAGGCCACACAACAGTTATCAAAGATACGCAAGGCGATTGTGTTGTATTTTTAGAAAAAGTAACCAATCAACACGAAAGTTACAAACATCAAAATTTGATTTTGGATGTTACTCATGATAAATCAACCACAATTGTTGCTATAAAGGCTTTTTCTGAGTTGTCTAAATTACATAAAAAAGAAAAAAAATCATTCGTGATTGTAGCTGAAAATATCGATTTTAATGCCGTACCAAAAGCTCTAGTTGTAGTCCCTTCAGTTTTGGAAGCTCACGATATTATCGAAATGGAAGAAATTGAAAGAGATTTGGGGTTTTAGGCCCCCTAGCCCCCAAAAGGGGAATAGAATAGTGACTTAACAATTTTTCGAATAGGTGCCTTTTCAACGAATTACCAAATTAACGAATAACCTCAAAATTGAATCTAACCATACTTGGTTGCTATGCCGCAACGCCACGAACGTTTACAAATCCAACTTCACAAGTTTTAGAAATCAGAAATCGTCTGTTTCTTATTGATTGTGGTGAAGGAACGCAAGTGCAATTGCGTAAAAATAAGATTCGGTTTTCCAAAATCAATCATATTTTTATATCCCATTTGCACGGGGATCATTTTTATGGTTTGGTAGGGTTGGTTTCTACATTTATGTTGCTCAATCGGACTAATAATTTGCATATTTACGGTCCAAAAGGAATTGAAGAAGTCATTAAATTACAACTGAAATTGTCAAATTCGTGGACAAATTATGGTTTGTTTTTCCACGAATTACAGTCGAAGGAAAGCGAAGTTATTTTTGAAGACGAAAAAGTAATTGTCAAAACAATTCCATTAAAACATAGGGTTTACACCAATGGATTTTTATTTCAAGAGAAAGTTGGCGATAGAAAATTGAATTTAGATGCCGTTCAAAATTATGAAATTGATAAATGCTATTATCAAAAGATTAAAAATGGAAAAGACATCACCTTGGACGACGGTCGTGTAATTGAGAACGAAAAACTGACTTTTGACCCAATTCCTGCAAAGAGTTATGCTTTTTGTTCCGATACGGTTTACAACGAAGCGATTATCCCTATTATTGAAAATGTAGATGTGTTGTATCACGAAGCCACTTTCTTAGATTCAGAGGAAATTTTAGCTCAAAAAACAATGCATTGTACGGCAAAACAAGCGGCAAGAATTGCTTTAAAAGCCAATGTCAAGCATTTGGTTTTAGGACATTATTCGACACGATACGAGAGTATTGAATTGTTTAAAGAAGAAGCAACAACCATTTTTACTGATGTTCTTTTGGCAGATGATGGTAAAAGTTTTGAGTTTTAAAATAAATTAATTATTTTAGATTCGTTATTTTAGTATCAATTTTCTAAAATCTAAAATCTAAAATCTAAAATCTAAAATCAATTCAATGGAAGATTTAAGTAACTATAGAAAATCGTATGATAAAAGTGAACTTTTGGAAACTACAATTCCAAAAGATCCAATTAATTTATTCAACAAATGGTTTCACGAAGTAGAGGATTTTGGGGGTCTTGATGAGGTGAATGCTATGACAATTTCAACGATAGGATCGGATGGTTTCCCAAAATCAAGAGTGGTTCTTTTGAAAAAATATACTTTTGAAGGTTTTATTTTTTATACGAATTACGATTCCGAAAAAGGTAAAGCGATTTCAAACAATCCTAATATTTGCCTTTCTTTTTTTTGGCACACGATGGAGCGTCAGGTAATTATTAAAGGAATTGCTGAAAAAACAACAACTAATATTTCTGATGGCTATTTTGAATCGAGACCGGACGGAAGTAAATTAGGTGCTATAGTTTCTAACCAAAGTGAAGTTATTCCTTCAAGAACGGTATTGGAAGACAAATTAAAACAATTAGAAAATGATTTTAAGGGAAAAGAAATTCCGCGACCTGATTTTTGGGGAGGATTTCTGGTAAAACCTGTTGAAGTTGAATTCTGGCAAGGACGTCCTAATCGGTTGCACGATAGAATTAGATACCAGTTGCAAGATGATTTTTCTTGGAAAATTGATAGGTTGTCTCCTTGATAATAATTCTTTAATTAATAGCAAACGCTATATTCTGATTTTCTTTGATCTAAAAATAAAAGTTTGCAGGAACAATGAAACCAAAATCGTTAGTACAGCTCCAATAAAATTCAACCATAGGAAACTTACAATGTCCAAGTAAAAGATATAAAATATTGTTATTTGCGACCCTATTGCGCCCCAAAAAATCGCTTTTGCTCGGATGTATTTGATGTAAAAACCAACTAAGAAAATTCCTAAAACGGTACCGTAAAAAACAGAACCGACAATATTTACCAATTGAATTAAATTTTCAAAAAGGGTTCCAACGCACGCAAAAAGTATGGCAATTATTCCCCAAAAAACAGTAAAAAGTTTGGTTGCATTCACATAATGTTTTTCGGATTTTGGGGATTTTAAATTCCGTTTGTAAATATCAATTGCCGTGGTAGATGCCAATGCAGTCAGCCCTGAAGCCGTTGATGACATTGCAGCCGACAAAATTACCGCCAATAATAATCCGATTAATCCTTTGGGTAAATAGTTGAGAATGAAGTTTATAAACACATAATCTTTGTCGTTTGTTTCGGCTTTATCATCGGCTTTAGAAATCAATTCTTTGGCTTGGTCTCGCAAATCATTTTCCTTGTTGGAAAGCGCAATTAATTTTCTCCTTAATATCGGATTGTCATAATTTTGATTCAAGTGATCGATATACAAAAGATTAAATTCCGTTTTCTCCTCTGATAAATTTACAAGTTGCTTTTCGAGTTGGTGGTATTCGGTTTTGTAAATTGATTTTTCAATGGCAATTTTGTTATTTGGATTGAAATTTAACGGAACAGGATTGAATTGGAAAAACACAAAAACCATCACTCCAATCAATAAAATAAAGAATTGCATGGGTACTTTCAAAAAGCCATTCATAATTAATCCCATTTGGCTTTCCCGAACAGATTTCCCAGATAAATAGCGTCCTACCTGTGATTGATCTGTTCCAAAATAGGAAAGTGCCAAGAAAAATCCACCCGTAATTCCACTCCAAAAAGTATAGCGAGTTTCTGGATCAAATGAAAAATCTACAATGTTCATTTTGTCATTTGCACCAGCAATATGAAGTGCATTTCCAAAAGTCATATCGTTTGGTAACAGATGTAAAATCAAGAAAAACGTGACAAACATTCCAAACATAATCACAAACATTTGGTATTTTTGAGTGACATTTACAGCTTTTGTACCACCAGAAAAAGTGTAAATTATAACGAGCGTTCCAATAATGATGTTCAAATGCGTTAAATTCCAACCCAATATCGACGAAAGTATAATTGAAGGTGCATAAATGGTAATTCCTGTTCCCAAACCTCTTTGAACCAAAAATAAAATAGCAGCCAGGGAACGCGTTTTCAAATCGAATCGTTGTTCTAAATATTCATACGCCGTGAAAACTTTTAGTTTGTGATAAATCGGAATAAAAGTGATGCAAATGACCACCATCGCAATGGGCAATCCAAAATAAAATTGCACAAATCCCATTCCGTCGTGGTACGCTTGCCCAGGCGTAGAAAGGAAAGTTATCGCACTTGCTTGCGTCGCCATAACGGAAAGTCCAATGGTCCACCAAGGGGTTTCGTTGTTTCCTAAAATGTAATCTTCAACATTTTTTGTGCTTCCTTTGGTTTTCCAAACGCCGTAAATTACAATAAAAAGGAGGGTAATTACCAGAACAATCCAATCAATTTTTTGCATAGCTTATGAAAATATTTGCATAATTATAAAATAAAAAACAATATAAATTGCATTGGCAACTATAACCCAAGTATAATTTTTCTTCCACATTTTATTTTCGTTCATATCGATATTATTTAATAGAAATTATATTTGCTATCAATCTAAAAGCACCTGAAACCCCTTCTGGTAATTCTCTAAAGAAACTCAAACCAGTATAAATATAATGTCCTTTTCCATATTTTGCGATTAATAACGCCCCATTTTTTGGCTTTTCACCTTTGTCGTTTGAAGATAAAATAGGGGTGAAGGCAGCGTCCCATTCACTTGGATAATACAAACCTTGTTCTTGTTTCCAACCCTCAAAATCTTTGGAAGTAATTTTATTTGGGTAGTTTAAAACAGGATGTTGGGGTTCTAAAAACCGTGTTTCAGCATTTTCTTCAGTAACACGATCTTTGGAAATTTTCAGTGAAAAAGGTGCGATATTTTTAGTAACCAATTCATCTGTTGTGTTGTATTGCACCAACATTGTTTTCCCTTCTTTTACAAAATCGAATAATATATCTTGTTTGAATACCAATGCTTTATCAGTATTGTATGCCCTAATTCCAGTGATAACTACATCAAAATTCAGTAGTTTTTCCTTTGATATTTCTTCGGGTTTTAATACGGAAACTTCATATCCCATTTGTGTTAAACTCATCGGGACTTCATCGCCCGCACCCATAATATAGGCTATTTTTTTGCTTTCCGTTTTGATATCTAATTTGATGAATTTTCCTTCAGAAGTTTTCAAAATTTGTTGCTTTGAAATGTGATCGTAATTGATGTTGATTTGCTCTTTGTCGAACGTTTTGTTGTTTACAACTGCAATGCATTTCACGATAATTTCATCAGCATTTTTAGGTGGAAAAACTTCAAAATATACAATTTGTTCTTCTCCTTTTTTGCTCAAGGCAAATGGAATTTCGGTTGGAATAACTTTCCAATTTTTTGAAATGTCTAATTTTACAACTCCGTTTTCTGTGTCTTTCCCAGCTTTAATTTTTACTCCAATAGTTTTTGATTTATCGGTATTGAAAATGGCAACTTTATCAATAATTGAAGTCGTAATTTCGGGAACAATATCTACTGGATAATAGACTTCTCCTTTGGTAGGATCGTTATATTTATAAATGACATTGCGTTCAAAAGGAATAGAAATTCCATTTATTACAATTGTAAAAACCACTTTTACTTCTCTTATTACATCGGGAATTCCAATGCTCATTTGATTATCAACGCGGTACATTCCATTGGTGCTTTTTTCATTTAACCAATACGGATTGGTATATTCCAATGTGTCAGGCAATTGAATTTCTAAAGTAAGATTTTGAGAAATATTAAATTTTAAAGCGATATTTTCAAGCGTATTTTTTTGTTCCGGTAACGAAGTAATGCTTTCCAATTGCATTATTATCGGACTTCTATTTATGGCTTCAATTTTAACTTTTAGGATATTATTTGGATTTGCCGTTTGACTTTCTGAAATGGCTTCAAGATACAATCCAGAACATGCTGCAATTATTTTTTTAAGTTCCTCCAATTTTATTGTTTTCCAATGTTCGTCTTCCAATAATAGAACCATTGAATAGGCTTTTACCAAATCGGGAATACTTGCTGATGGATTTTTAAAATCAAAACTTTGTTGTACAGAATCTAATAATTGTTTTATAGTTGCACCACCTTTGACACGATTCCAGGTGGTGTCAATTCCATCAAAAACATTTTTTTTGTCTTTTAATGGTTCTCCTTTAAGAAATTCTAAATATTCCGTTTCTTCGCCACGACTTCCAGTACTTCCAAAACCTTGCGATTGATGGCAACTTCTGCTTAGCGCGGCAATTTCCTGATTTGATTTTCCTAATAAAGGATAAAACACACCAATTTGTAAGGCACTTAAATTTGTTTTGTCGGCTGCTTCAAATTTTTCTTTGCTTCCATAAAACCACCACGAAGTATTGAAAAACTGTCTTTTTGGTTGCCAAGGCTGAACAAATTTCAATTGGTCGGTAAATATTTTTGCATCATTTGCCAAATCAAAACTTTCAACGCTCAATAGGGCAGAAGCAGTGTGATGTCCGTGGGTGGTTCCTGAGGAACGATGGTCAAATCGGTTGATAATTACATCGGGTTGAAACTTTCGAATAATCAAAATTACATCACTTAGCACCTCGTTTTTATCCCAGATTTGTAAGGTTTCATTAGGGGTTTTAGAATATCCAAAGTCATTGGCACGAGTAAAAAACTGTTCTCCACCATCAATTTTTCTGGCTTCCAGAAGTTCTTGCGTTCGTATAACTCCTAATTGTTCTCGCAATTCAGAACCAATTAAATTCTGTCCACCATCTCCACGAGTTAACGATAAATAACCCGTTCGAGCCATTTTTTCATTAGACAAATAGGAAATTAATCGCGTATTTTCATCATCAGGATGTGCAGCGATATATAGTACAGAACCTAAAAAGTTCAGTTTTTGAATTTGGTTGTAAATAGCAACAGCGTTCGGTTTAATGGGTTGTTGCGCAGATACTAATTGAACTGTAAAAATGAAAATAAAGGCAATTCTGTAAAACATTTTTCGCATAGTATATATATTTGTTGAAAGAACATCAAAAGTAACAATTTTAATGCTTTTTGTATAATGAAAGTTCATAAAGTAACATCAACAATAAAAATATTAGATTCTAAAAACTATTCTTTACTTTTGTAGCTCACAACTCGACAACCATGTACAAACTATTAATACGTCCAATACTTTTTTGGTTTGACCCTGAAAAAGTTCACTATTTCACCTTTTCGTTAATACGATTTCTATCTAAAATCCCTGGTATTTCATTTCTATTTAAAACAATTTACGCAGTCGATGACAAAAGATTAGAAACAGAAGTCTTCGGATTAAAATTTAAGAATCCAGTAGGTTTAGCAGCTGGTTTTGATAAAGATGCTGTATTGTATAAAGAACTTACCAATTTCGGTTTTGGATTTATAGAAATCGGAACCTTAACGCCAAAACCACAAAATGGAAATCCTAAAAAACGATTGTTTCGCCTCAAACAAGATGGTGCAATAATCAATCGAATGGGTTTTAATAACAAAGGAGTGGAAAGTGCAATTGAACGTTTAAAATTAAATGATAATGTTTTAATTGGTGGGAATATTGGGAAAAATAAGCTTACGCCAAATGAAAATGCCGTTGACGATTATATCATTTGCTTTGAAACACTTTACGATTATGTCGATTATTTTGTGGTCAATGTGAGTTCTCCAAACACTCCAAATTTAAGAGAATTGCAAGAAAAAGAACCCCTTACAAAATTATTACAAACACTACAAACTAAAAACGAACACCGATTAGGAAACAATAACAAAGTAAAACCTATTCTTTTGAAAATCGCGCCAGATTTAACAAACGAACAGTTGTTAGATATTATAGATATTATAGATACCACAAAAATTGCGGGTGTAATTGCAACCAATACAACTATTTATAGAGAAGGTTTGCAATCTGAAAACAAAAATGAAATGGGCGGATTATCAGGAAAACCATTAACCAATCGTTCTACCGAAGTCATCCGATTTCTATCTGACAAAAGTAACAAATCCTTTCCTATTATAGGAGTTGGGGGAATTCATTCGGCTCAAGACGCCATCGAAAAGCTAGAAGCGGGCGCAAGTTTAATCCAACTTTACACGGGTTTTATATACGAAGGTCCAGCTTTGGTTAAAGAAATTAATAAAAAGATTTTGAAGACGTTTCATAGTTAATTACACTTTAATTTAGCGCTCTTTGCCTCATTTTTCTTATATTTGAACCGATGAAACCTATAAAAATTATAGAATGTCCGCGAGATGCTATGCAAGGAATAAAACCATTTATTCCTACTGCACGAAAAGTCGCTTACATTCAATCTTTGTTGCGAGTTGGTTTTGATAGTATCGATTTTGGAAGTTTTGTTTCCCCAAAAGCAATTCCCCAAATGCAAGACACAGCCGAAGTTTTATCCCAACTCGATTTATCACAAACACAAAGTAAATTATTAGCTATAATTGCTAATACACAAGGCGCAATAGCTGCTGCACAACACAAAGAAATTCAATATTTAGGATTTCCATTCTCCATTTCAGAGAATTTCCAAATGCGAAATACCCATAAAACTATTGCCGAATCATTGGTTACGCTAAAAGAAATTTTAGAAATCGCTGATAAAAACAATAAAGAGGTTGTCGCCTATTTATCCATGGGATTTGGAAACCCTTATGGAGATCCCTGGAACGTTGAAATAGTGGGCAATTGGACAGACAAATTATCCAATATGGGTGTCAAAATAGTGTCGCTTTCGGATACCATTGGAAGTTCTACGCCGGAAGTAATTCATTATTTATTCTCAAATCTAATCCCAAAATATCCAGAAATCGAATTTGGAGCCCATCTTCATTCGACTCCCGATAGGTGGTTTGAAAAAATAGAGGCATCATTTTCTGCAGGTTGCCGAAGATTTGACGGTGCCATTCAAGGTTTTGGCGGATGTCCAATGGCAACAGATACACTTACAGGAAACATGCCTACAGAAAAATTATTATCCTATTTTACTACTAAAAAAGAAAATACAAAAACAAGTCCTATGAGTTTTGAAAGCGCGTACAATGAGGCCACAAAACTATTTGGAGAGTTTCATTAATCAAATTTGAAACATTTTAACCAAAATCTAAGGCATTTTACCATTTGCCAAATCTAAAATAATTTACTATCTTTGTACGCAATTCAACTACAAATTGCAATGATCGCACACAACACAAAAATTATTGGAGAAGGATTAACCTACGATGACGTATTATTAATTCCAAACTATTCCGATGTTCTTCCAAGGGAAGTCAGCATTCAATCTAAATTTTCTCGTAACATTACTTTAAACGTTCCAATAGTTTCCGCAGCAATGGATACTGTTACTGAAAGTTCAATGGCAATTGCTATGGCGCAAGAAGGTGGAATTGGAGTGTTGCATAAAAACATGACCATTGCACAACAAGCGGCAAAAGTTAGAAAAGTAAAACGTGCAGAGTCAGGAATGATAATCGATCCCGTAACTTTACCGTTAACATCAACTGTTGCCGATGCTAAAAATGCGATGAAAGAATTTGGTATTGGAGGAATTCCAATTGTAGATGATAATAAAACTCTCAAGGGAATAGTAACCAACCGTGATTTGCGTTTTGAAAAAAACAATGCAAGACCAATTGTAGAAGTAATGACTTCTGAAAATTTGGTTACCGTTGCCGAGGGAACTTCTCTAGAACAAGCCGAAGTAGTTTTACAAGGCAATAAAATTGAAAAATTACCAGTTGTAAATGCCGATTATAAATTGGTTGGTTTAATCACTTTCAGAGACATTACCAAATTAACTCAAAAACCAATTGCTAACAAAGATGTTTTTGGTCGTTTGCGCGTTGCTGCAGCCATTGGTGTTACAGGCGATGCTGTTGAAAGAGCAGAAGCATTAGTAAACGCGGGTGTTGACGCCATTATTATCGACACCGCACACGGTCATACGCAAGGTGTTGTTAATGTTTTAAAAGAAATAAAAATTAAATTTCCCCAAATAGATGTTATTGTTGGAAACATTGCAACTCCAGAAGCCGCTAAATTTCTTGTTGAAAATGGTGCCGATGGCGTGAAAGTTGGAATTGGACCTGGTTCCATTTGTACCACACGAATAGTTGCAGGCGTAGGTTTTCCACAATTTTCTGCAATATTAGAAGTTGCTGCAGCCATCAAAGGCTCGGGAGTTCCAGTAATTGCAGATGGTGGTATCCGTTATACAGGGGATATTCCTAAAGCAATTGCCGCAGGTGCCGATTGCGTGATGTTGGGATCGCTATTAGCAGGAACCAAAGAATCTCCGGGGGAAACCATTATTTTTGAAGGACGAAAATTCAAATCCTACCGCGGAATGGGTTCTGTTGAAGCCATGCAAGAAGGTTCAAAAGACCGTTATTTTCAAGATGTTGAAGACGATGTCAAGAAATTAGTTCCCGAAGGAATCGTAGGTCGCGTTCCTTATAAAGGCGAATTAAACGAAAGCATGCAACAATTCATAGGCGGACTTCGAGCAGGAATGGGCTATTGC
>Ga0209107_10000665_pt1 | contig 19765 bp, 21 predicted proteins | sample LakErihyJuly2011_2_FD_187460 | JGI IMG/M metagenome (GOLD analysis project Ga0209107, IMG submission 187460) | Freshwater microbial communities from dead zone in Lake Erie, Canada - CCB hypolimnion July 2011 (SPAdes) (version 2) | ecosystem: Environmental > Aquatic > Freshwater > Lentic >...
TGTGCTCCAGCGTAAATAGTTAACGGATCCATTATTTACCCGCCCCTCTTACATATTTCTGGGTACATTCTGTTAGAACAATCTTTTTTAGCCCACTCAACACAATTAGTTTTCCCTTCAATCGGAGTAGTTGCCCATTGCCAACGAACACACAACCAAACTTCATCTTTTTTTAGTCCGTTAGACTGTTCCTCACTGGATACTACCATTGTCAATAATAGTAATATACTAGCAATTAACCTTATAGGGGAACCCATAGCCAAATTCCTTGGCTCATTAATATAGCCCCAATTAAGCCAACTAGGATACTTGAGTAGAACATCCCCATGCTAACCGCTAAAATACTAGCAGACAATAATACAATACTAAGTTGTAATACAGAACCTGCAAAAGTTAACCATGGACTATGCTTTTTAGCTTCATCTCTTTCAGCTTCTAAGCCTTTTGCTTTCTCCATTAATTCTTTCTTGCCCTCATTCTTAACAGGATCACTTTCATACCTATCAATTTTGGCAGTTAATTCTTGTACTCTTTTAGTATCCTTACGAGCAAGTGCATCATCTTTGGCATTTTCTGCTATAGTTTGTTTGATACTTTTTGCTTGATAAAAGTTCCATGTATCATTAGCCTTAATTGTATTGGTTAATATATTACTGCTAATGCCATTAGCAATATATGTGTTAACTGCTAGTAATGCTGCCATTACGGTAATAGTCCATCCTGCTCTATCTTTGATATGTGCTTCACGTTCGCTGCGTGATAGTGGTTTAGATTCTTCTGCCATTTTTAATCTCCTTATTAACTTTTTTTACTACCGGCTTCTTTACCGGTACTTTTTTAGCAACTGTTCTAACTGGTTTATTATCAACTATTTCTTTATGTTTGATAACCATTACTAGTAAAATTAAACTTAAATTTATAACAATGATCATTGTCCATGCTGCTGTCATGTAAAACAAATAGTCTGATTGCAACCTGTGTACTACCATAACATAGAATTCATCAGTGGTGTTTACAATTTCTTTCTTATATTTTTTGTAATCGTCCCCAAACATCAACATCTGTGCTGCTGTATAGTGATACGTTTGTATTTCAAAATTTAGTTCAGGTTTGCCTTTGTCAATCAGGGCAAACGCTTCAACTTCTAGTTTAGCAAGATTGTTACTTAGTTGTTCTGCTTTTAACAATTGGTCCAATTCAGTTTGCAAGAACGGAACTTCTTTTACTCTATCTTTAAATGATTTTGTAACTCCTTTTTCATCCGCTACCTCACCGTTGCGTATTTTAAGCACATTGTTAAACTCTGTTCTCCATTGTTCATTTTTAGTTGTTACAAAAAATCTAGCATAATTAGTTAAATCATCGGATGATTTAGCCATAGTACGACTAAGTGACGCAGCATGGTTAAGTGTAGTTAGTTGAGTTTCTGCGCTTTTGAAACAACTAAGTACGACCAAACTGCTTAAGAATATTACCCCCGCAATAACATAGGGAGTTCTCTTGTATTCTAAAATCTTATCTAATATTTTCATGTTAATGCTTTCATTATTAATCCCATTATCTGTTTTACTTCTGCTTGGTAATTGGTGAGGATAACCATACCCACACCCAGGGCGGCAGTAGGGAAACTTTTGGTTGATGGGGGAGGTGGTGCGACTACTTTTCGTCTAGTAGTAACCCGTTTTGCTACCATTAATGTACTCCTTATTGTTATTATATGTTATGATGTACTATGTATTTAGCGATAAATTCGTTTCAAACCAGTTACAGATAAATATTATGATGCGTATACACGAATTATTTGAAGAAACCGAGTCAGAACCAGAGCAAAAGATGCCACATCTATACCTAGATATGGACGGTGTCCAAGCTGATTTCTTTGGCTCTTGGGCACAACAGCACGGAGTTTCTAGTTATAAAGATATCCCAAATAGTGAGGTTGCTATCAATGAACTGGCAAATTCTAGTGCGGAGCAAGTTTATCAATTCTTTAAAGATTTGAAACCTTTGACGGGAGGGATGCGTATTGTTATGTGGCTAAATGATAACAAGATTCCGTTCACTGTATTATCTGCTCCATTACGCGGACCGTTCTCTAGTGCCAGTATAAAGGCTAAAAAAGATTGGTTAGACGAGTATAACCCTGGTACCAGCAGTGATGCTATTTTTACTGCTGCTAAGTATAAATACGCCACCCAAGATGGGGAACCAAATGTACTAGTAGATGATTTTGGCAAGTATTTAGATGCTTGGAGTAATGCCGGTGGTATCGCTGTCAAGCATGAAGATAGCGGAGTTGCTAATACTATCCGTGAACTTGAAAAGATTTATGGCCCGTTTATCCATAAAACTTGATTAGTATCCACTAATTGTAATATACTAACACATGGCTAGACCTAATCCCGGACAAGAAAAAATGCGTTATGAAGTAATAACGCAACCAAGCCCTGACAGTGATGATGATTTACTGTTACCTATTCCACAAGCATTATTAGATAAAATGGGTTGGAAAGAGGGTGATAACATTGAGATCGGATTGGATGAAGAAGGCCGTTATATATTAAAGAAAACATGAGTATTTTAAACCAACAAGTTTATACAACTACCCATACTGGCACGGTACCTGTATCTAGTGGTACTTCGTGTGCTGGAGGCACTGGACAATATTTTTATTCTAATGGTACTAATACTACTTGGACTGATACAATATCCATTAACCAAAATATGTCACCAAATACTTTACAGGTAAAAGGTAATGCTGAGTTTGACGGGGACATTAAACTACAAGGTAAAAGCCTAACTGATACGTTATCCAAGATAGAAGAACGATTAGCGATACTACATCCCAACACAAAATTAGAAGAAAAATGGGTAAAACTAAAAGAATTGCGTAAACAATATCAGGAATTAGAAGCTGATATTTTGGAAAAAGAAAAGATTATTGAAATATTGAAAAGATAATATTTTAGATAAATACAAAGATTAGAGGAAAAAAAAATGACTGTTAAACTATTGTCAACTGTGCAAAGACCAAACATAGACGTACCGTGGTCTCCTTTCGGAAATGATTACCGCTGGTATATGAATAATCAATATTTTGTAGACACTTGGCATGAAAAGGGGAGATTACTTTCCATGACACACACTAATAATGATGGCATAACTATTAATTCAGTCATGGAATTTTCAGATTGGCAAGCATTGAATGATTTTATCGAAGATACTACTTTGAACGAAGAAATTAGAACCCCGAGAACAACTTATTTTACTACTTCGGGAATAGAAATAACAAATTTAGAAACAGTTGAAGTTTGATCAACTATAATTGATAGTATGTATTATCATTCATACGGTGCCATAGGTCTAGGAGATTTTGTATCATCTATTTCTTTTTTTTTAACATATGAACTCAAAGAAGATTCACATGTAGTATTTCATATTCCCAGAATAAAGTATGATAATCGAGGGTATGAACAGCGAGTTATCGCTGTTCTCTCTTTATTTGAAAATCCATTATACACTTTAACATATGAGTTTGATAATTCAGAGGATGATCTGTACACTGACATAATTCGCCCATCTGGTCCAGGGCTTACTAAGGCGTTTGCTAGTTTTGTAAAACTCCCAAACAAAAATCAATCTAAATTTATATATCGACATGAAACCCGTGGCACAGAACATTTATATTGGCCAAGTAAAAAAAAATGGGAAGCAAATCAAAACGGACCAATTGGCATTTATCTCAATCACGAATATCAAGAATTTGAAGAAGGAACAAAATTTTTCAATGAGCAAGATAATATGTTTCTTCAGACTTTAATAAATAATCATAATTATTTTAATATAGGTCAACCCCATACATTTGACAAATGTATTGATATAATGACTAAATGCAGGTATGTTATAGGATTAGAAGGTGGATGGACACACGTATCAAATAGTATGCGTGTACCGTATATCATTTGCGCTAATCAACGTCCAATCGACCAAATCAAAAAATTTCACTCAAATCACCCAAATTTGCAGATAATTGATACTCAAAATATGCGTGATTTTTTGGTTCTATGACGGTTGACAATAAATGGTTTCTCTGCTATAATATGGTTATATTAACTATGTTTACATCCGTATGACTATGCATCTAGCACATCCCTCTCTGTCAATGGGCGGCAAACGCAAAGGCAAAATTAAGTTTCGCAATGCTGAGGAAGCCCGCAAACATCGGGAACTAGAATCAGATTGGCACGACCTACAGAAAAAGTGGGGCGTGGAGCAGGAAGCAAAGAAACGCAAACGATTAATGGCAGCAGAACCATTGGTCTATTCACTTGATACGCCTGTCGGTCGTACAAATACACATCACATCAAGAGTTTGAATACACCACATTACGGGCCTGTATCAAGCAAACCAAACCCAGTATATACAGGAACAAAAGTTCTTGGTATCGGTACTATGCACAAAAGTAATGCTGTCCCTGTCTTTAGTGACGAGGAAGCACATGATATTTCAAGGATGCGCCGTGGCTAAACCTAATCGTTGTACATATTATTTTGAAATAGCCCGAGACTATACGGATGGTATAGATACTTGGAAAAAGGGTGTTTACTCAGCCGAAGCTTATATGGACGGATATATTCTTGGTTGGCAAACTAGAACTAAGCATGTCAGTACCCGTATATGGCGTCAAGGCCCTAAGGGCGGGGTTAAGATTATTAAAGACTTTAACAATGTTACAGGTCGTGGACTGTCTGTTTATAGATATGTAACCAAAAATGAAGAAATGATGAAGAAATTCATGTGGGTTAAGCTACAAGCCCAACCAATTAAAAGGAGTTAATAAAACTAAAATGGCAAAAGAAGAGGGAATTAAGATGGACGGTAAGGTAATTGATGTATTACCCAATGCCGTTTTCAAAGTACAGATGAACCCTAGTAATGTAATTACCGGTTACATCAGCGGGCGTATGCGTAAGAACGACATTAAAATATTGCTTGGCGATACAGTAGAAGTAGAGTTTTCACCCTACGACTTGACTAAAGGACGCATTACTCGGCGCAGATAAGTTTACGCATAAATACATATTATGCGTGACATTATTACATTGCTTGAGGAAAAGAGTAAGCCTCAAGATATAGAAATTATACCTTTAAACTTCACCCCAAGTGAGGTCAGTCCCGTATTATCCAAAGATACACTAGATTTACATTACGGTAAACTAGCCCACGGTTACGCTGAACGCTATAACAAAAAAGAGGGTGACAGAGATTTCAACTATGCAGGTGCTTTCCTGCATAACACATTATTCCCGCAGTTTCGTGAAGTAAGAAACAATAACAAGCCCAACGGCCCTATGTACGGGTTTGTCAATAAACATTACGGTGACTATGATAACATGAAGTCAGAGTTTGAAACTGAGGCTATGAAGATACAGGGCAGTGGTTGGATATACTTGGCTACAGACGGCAAGATCAAAACGATAGTAAATCATCAAGTACGCAATGATATATTGTTATTGATTGACTGGTGGGAACATGCTTGGATATTAGAGTACGGGGCTGATAAGAAAAAGTACATCAAAGAACAGTGGAAGATCATAAACTGGAATGTGATCAATACCAGGTGGGGTAAGAGTCTATGAGAGCAACAGAATTCATCACCGAAGTATTTACTAGCAATGTCTCTAGTGAAGTAGTTAGAGCAACTTCGGATTTATACACAACTAAGGCTACGATAGGTGGTCGTGTTATCGTTTTTAATGCTTCACAGTATGACGATGATGAAGGTAAATCAATATGGGAAATAGACTTTACTGAATATGAAAAGGACGGAACTGGTACAACTTTTAGAAAGACTGGTTCTGGTGGCGAATTACAAGTATTCTCATTTGTAATTGAGTCAATCAAAGATTTGATTGCTAGCTATCATCCTGATCAACTTACATTCACTTCACACAAAGCAGATGACAATAGAACTAAATTATACCAACGTATGTTGAATCGAATCAAAGTACCCGGTTACCATGCGGCACCTATTGATTCAGGTGAGTATGATGACTACTTTAAGATTGTCAAAGATAATTTGGATGAGGCAGAACTTGATTCAACTGGTTGGGGAGCGACACCCCAAGGAACTGATGTAGATTACTTTGGTCTTAAAGTAAAGATGCGTCCAAGCACATTCTTAAAATTATCACACCCGTTGAATTCAGGTGAACAAAATTCCGATGTTGAAAAACATATGCAAGGTGGCGGAAAGATTGCTTATCCTTTCTTAGAAATTAAAGATCCAGTTGAATGGGAAGATGGTGATTTCAGTCAACAGGGAAAAGTTGTCAATCACGAAGGCCGCAATAGAATGACACATTGGATTAAGATGAAGGGCGATGAGCCTATTCAAGTTAATGTATTCTTGCGTGGTGCAAATCGTAGAAGATATGTAACTGATGATATGATACAAGCATTGAGTCAGGGACTAATAAGCCAAACAGGTCAATTGGTTAAGAATCCATTTGAAGCAAGTACTGCACTAGATGAAGCCGAAGTAGGCACATCAAATGCCAAAGCAATTGCTACTCAATTAAAAGCGGCGGGCTATTCAAATGTAGGTACAGGTGCAGATTCTACAGTGTGGGCCAAAGATGAAAACTATATCATTAAGATATTAATGCCAGAAGATTTGGGCAATAAAGCAGAACAAGTATTTCGTAAGTTTTATGATTTTGCTATGTCACATCAAGATTTAGAATGTATGCCAAGATTTAATGAAGTAAACACAATTGATATTAACGGTAAAGATTATACTCAGATTGAGATGGAAAGATTAGCGCCCATAGAAAAAGGCACTTTTATGGAAGGTGTTATCTGGTTCTTCAGCGATTTTTGTCAAGCACGAGAGTCATGGGATAAAGTAGACCATGCCATGGGATTATCAGATACTTGGGAATGGTATCCGTATGCCAAGAGTTCAAAATCTATTGCTAATGTTTATATTAGACAATGGCAAGATTTAGTGTATGATAAAAAATCATACTCTATGTACAGACAGCTATATAATGTAATGAAGTTATTATATAACACCGGTACAATTAACAAATTTGGATGGGATTTGCATACGGCAAATGTCATGCAACGAAAGAACGGACAACCAGTAATCATAGATCCGTGGTTTAGCGAAGGAACATCATAATGTTAACAGTAACAGAAGCAGCACAAACAAAGATATCAGACATTTTATTAGAGGAAAACAATCCTGCACTAAGATTACGAATGTTTGTACAAGGTGGTGGATGCTCAGGAATGAGTTATGGATTCACTTTAGATGAGATAATGAATGAGGATGATTTTGAAATTCCATTCAGTTCATCCAGTGTATTAGTTGATTCGATATCAATGCAATACGTCTCCGGCGCAACAATTGACTACAAAGATGACTTATCCGGTAGTCAATTTGTGATTAAAAATCCAAAAGCAGAGACAACATGCGGATGCGGCAGTAGTTTTAGCCCAAGTTAAAAATGATTTAGTGATTTAGTCCTTATTGATAAATACATAATAAGGATTAAATCATGGCAATTTCAGGAATACAAGTCATAAATGTCGGACTACCTAACGAATCTGCGGGTAGTGATTCACTCAGAACAGCATTTAACAAAACAGTAACTAATTTTAACACGTTGTTTGATAGTGCCAGTCCGTTTTCTACCTTTACTGGAATTGACGGAATTTCTGTTACTACAGATGCTAATCTAGGAACCGTGGACATATTTAACACCGGTGTCACTAATATCATATCAGGTACCGGAATCGTAATCGATCAATCAAACGGAAATGTAACTATAAGTTCTACTGGTAGCAATGGCAACGGTGGAGGAACAGTTACTAGCGTAGGAGTTATACCAGTATCAACTGCAAGATTGTCTGTCACAAATAGCCCAATTGTCAGTTCCGGAAATATATTAATTGATTTAGCTAATTCAGGGGTCACGGCAGGGACATACACCTATCCTACATTAAGTGTTGACCAATATGGTCGAATTACTACTATTGCTACTGCCTCTTCAGTCGGCACGGTAACTAGTATAGGATTAATAACATCTGGATTGGGTATTCAATTGTCAGGTGGACCAATCACTAGTTCAGGAAATATAACAGTTATCAATACCGGTGTAACTAGATTAAGTGCAGGTACTGGAATAGCACTAAGTGGTAGTAACGGAAATGTTACAATTTCTACTTCTACAACAGGTGGTACAGTTACTAGTGTCGGGGTAGTAAGTTCTACATTAACAGTAACTAATAGTCCCGTTGTAACAACAGGTACTATTGGAGTAGAGTTACCTGCTAATTTAACAGTTACAGGACAATTACTATTAAGTAGTAGTGAAAATTTAGCTAGTGGGTCTGCTGCAAATCTAGCAACTACCGCTAGTTATTTCTCTACATCAACAGCAAGTACTGCTACATTGGCAGCCGGTAGCACAGGTCAAATAAAAACATTTATGATGGTTGCTGATGGCGGTGACATGGTTATTACTGTTACTAATGCTGGCTGGAAAACGTCAGGTACCGGAACAATAACATTTAATGATATAGGTGATGGATGCACATTGCAGTATATTAATAGTAAATGGTTTTGCATCGGTAACAACGGAGTAGTTTTTGGTTAATAATAACTGATAGGGATATTAAATGCCAAAGTATAAACCGATTAGAGGCAACTCAAATAAACAGGATATTAAATCTACCGATGACATAGTTAAGCCAAGCACACCTGCTAAAATAGCTACACCAGTCGTTCCTGTATATAAACCTAGTGCTCCTGCGCTGTCGGAAGTAATTAATGAACTTAATGCAACATTATCTACTGACTCAATTAAAATAACAGAATTACCTAATATAGGTAATCAAATAGCACCTAGTACATTAATACCGGTTGTTAATTTAGCAGGTGATGCTGTAACTCAAAAAGCTAATTTACAAATTACAGGTAATTTGATATTATCTGGTGCAGGTGGTGCTAATTTTGTACCTGCGGCCTTAGCAAATGCAGCATACACTGTAATAAATGCAGAACAAGCAAATATCACAAGCGTAGGTGTGTTATCAAATCTAGAAGTAAGTGGTAATTTATCATCAAATAACTTAACTGTAATCAATAACAGTGATTTAGGAAATACAGTTACTGCAAATTATTTTGTAGGTGATGGAACTTTAATATCAAATATAGGTACTGCTAAACAATTAGTCGATGGTGGAAGTAGTGTAGTGATACATTCACAACCGCCTAGTGGTTATGGAAATATTTTATTTAGTGTTCGTAGTTCTCCAAATATAGTAAGAATAACTGAAACCGGGATGAATATATTTGGTACCCTACAAGTTAGTAGTAATGCAAATACTTCTAATTTAGGTGCAGTTAATTTAATCGTACTATCAGAGGCAAATTTAGGTAGTATAAGTAATGTAATAATAACAGGTGGAGTTCCCGGACAAGTAATTGTTACTGACGGTAGCGGTAATTTAAGTTGGGGTTCTGCAGGTGCTACTGGATTAACAGGTGCTACTGGATTAACAGGCTCTACTGGATTGTCTGGTGCTACTGGATTAACAGGTGCTACTGGATTAACAGGCTCTACTGGATTGTCTGGTGCAACCGGCGCTACCGGAGTAGGTGCTACTGGAGCTACCGGTGTCACTGGATTAACAGGTGCAACTGGTGAGCGTGGTTCAACTGGTGGCATTGGTTTTCAAGGATCAACCGGTGCAACCGGATTAGGTGCTACCGGTCTAACTGGTGCTACTGGATTAATTGGCGCTACTGGTATAACTGGTGCAACAGGTACAGGTGCGACTGGAGCTACTGGACTAACAGGTACTACAGGCTTAACAGGTGCTACAGGTTCTACTGGATTGACGGGTGCAACTGGTTCAGGTGCTACCGGCGCTACTGGTTTAACAGGTTCAACTGGTTTAACAGGTTCTACTGGATTGACGGGTGCAACTGGTTCAGGTGCTACCGGCGCTACTGGTTTAACAGGTTCAACTGGTTTAACAGGTACTACAGGTTCTACTGGTGTCACTGGATCAACCGGTGCAACTGGCGAGCGCGGTTCAACTGGAGGAATTGGTTTTCAAGGATCAACTGGTGCCAATGGTGCCACTGGCTTAACGGGTGCAACTGGTTCAGGTGCTACCGGCGCTACTGGATTAACAGGTGCGACTGGTGCCAATGGTGCCACTGGCTTAACGGGTGCAACTGGTTCAGGTGCGACTGGGTTAACAGGTGCGACTGGTTTAATTGGTGCGACTGGGTTAACAGGTGCGACTGGGTTAACGGGTGCAACTGGTTCAGGTGCGACTGGCGCAACTGGAATTCAAGGTGCTACTGGAACTGGTACTAGTACTGAAAATAAAATTTTCAACGGCACAAGCTATGCTAATATTGTTACAGCAAACGGTAACTTAGAAATCAATATTAATAATAATAGTTGGATTTTTACAACAGGTGGTAATTTGTTGCTGCCAGGCAATATTGCTGAAATAAGAAGTTCTGCAACATCAAATACTGCATTCTTTAAAGCAAATCCTAATATTATTATAGGCGTAATAGCAGAAGGTAGCAACGGTAAATCTAGCTTAAAATGGATAGATGATTCTAATAATATTGAAAATATCGCATTTGTTAGTACAAATGAAGAAGCCGTTGGTGCAGTGTCTATTACTACTGGAAATGTATTAGCTAATATTAATACTTGGTTATTTGACAAAAACGGTAATTTGTCAATTCCTGGAAATTTATCCAATGCTAAAGTTATTACTGCAAATTATCTAGTATCCTCTTTAGGATGTGTTGCAGTAGGTATAGGTGAAATTGCAGTAGATAACAGTTCTCATGCAGCTGGTATTTTTACTACCGGGATATCAAATATTAACATTGGGTTATCCGCAAATATTGTTATGGGTTCTAGTTTAGGAAATATTACGGTGCAAAACAACTTAATTGCTAACGGAAATATAACAACAAATAATACTGTTTCTGCTGCAAATGTAGCGGTAGGAGATTTATATAGCAAACGTAGTCCAATCGCAGTAGGTGCAGGAACGGTTGTGGATGAATTTGTAGTTGCTGCATATAGGTCTGCAAAATACACAATAAAAGTAGGTGATGATACGGGCTATCAGGCCATAGAAGCACTTTTGGTCCATAATAGCATAAATAGCATTATAACAGTATATGGAAGTTTGTCAACCACGGGGCTAGATTTAGTATCATTAACTTCAACAATAAGTGGAGGGAACGTGCAATTATTGGCGACAGCACTTAATACGGGTACAAGTTTAAACTTGATGGGTACATATGTACCCGATTAAATGTAAATAAAATTTAAGGAAAAAAAAATGTCAGTAAAAAATTTCGTAATTAAAAATGGAGCTACAATTGGCAATGTAATAATTGATGCTGCCTCTAGCAATATATCAAATGCTAATGTAATCGCGGCAAATCTATTTTCAGGAAACGGTAACTCATTAAGTTCAATACAAGGTAGTAACGTAGTTGGTCAAGTAGGTAATGCAGCAATAGCAGGTACCGTTTATACAAATGCTCAACCAAATGTTACTTCAGTGGGTACATTAACAGGTTTAGATGTTAGTGCAGTTGTTAACGCCACAGGGTTTACAAGCAATGTATCGACCGGAACTGCGCCATTCACAGTATCTAGCACCACCCGTGTTACTAATTTAAATGTTGATTATGCAAACGTGTCAGATTTTGGTGTCGTAACTAATCAAATAACAGGCACATTCTATCCAGTATTTGTTAACGGAAATACTACTGCTAACTATGCACAGGGCAGCAATGCTAACTTATCTTTTAACGCAGGCACCGGCGCATTAAGTGCTACATTATTAACTGGAACACTAACAACAGGATCACAGCCAAATGTCACTAGTGTAGGTACATTAACTTCTTTAGTAGCAAGTGGTAATATTCAATCAAATGCAAATGTAATTACTGACAACGTTTTAGGACTCTCTGGCGCATTAAATATTACTTCAGGCGGAACTAACACAAATATTAACCTAAAGCCAAATGGTACAGGCAATATTGATGCTAATAGTACCTTTATAACAAATGTTAAAGATCCAATAAATGATCAAGACGCTGCAACAAAAGGATATGTTGATGCTACTGCACAAGGACTTGATCCTAAAGCCTCAGTTGTTTATGCTACAACAACAACATTGCCAGCATATACATATGATAACGGTACAGCTGGTGTTGGTGCAACATTAACCGGTGATGTAAATGGTATATTAAGTATTGATAGCGGAGCATTAAGTGTAGGTATTCGTGTATTAATTAAAAATGAAGGTGTAAGTTATGCTAGCCCATACAACGGTATATACGTTGTAACTGTTGTGGGTAGCGCAGGCTCACCTTACATTCTAACTCGTTCAGCAGACTTTAATACCGGTACTGAAATGCCAGGCGCGTTTATATTTGTAGAAATGGGTACAGTAAATGATAACACCGGTTGGGTGTGTACCTCAAATAATCCAATTACGGTTGGAACTACAGATATTACATTTACGCAATTCTCAGGTGCAGGAACATATACCGCAGGTACTGGATTAACATTAACTGGTTCACAGTTTAGTATTTCTAATACAGCAGTAACTGCCGCATCATACGGTGGAAGTGAATCCGTAGCAACATTTACAGTTAATCAACAAGGTCAACTAACAGCAGCATCTAACGTTTCTATTACTGCTAATGCAGCAAACTTGACCGGCACAACATTAAATGCAAGTGTTATAACTTCAAGTTTAACCAGTGTAGGTACTCTTGGTAATCTAAACGTAACCTCAAATATAACTGCTGGAAATGTGTATGCAAATTCAGGTACAATTGGTGCTAATAGTTTAACTGGTACATTAACAACAGCATCACAACCAAATGTTACGTCAGTAGGTACATTGTCTAACGTAACTGCAACCGGTAATATAAACTTTACTGGTGCAAGTAATGTATCATTAGGTGCAATAGGTAACGTAAAAGTAACCGGCGGCAGTAATACTCAAGTTATTCAAACAGATGGTACCGGTAATCTAAGTTTTGTAACTATCAGCACATCAAGTCTAACTAATGGAACTAGTAATTTACAAGTTCTAGCAAGTGGTAATATTACAATGAGTGTTGCAGGAAATGCTAACGTAGTAGTTGTTTCTAGTACTGGTGCTAATATTACTGGTACAGCAAATATTTCAGGTAACTTGTCAGCAGGTAATATAGATGCTGGTAACTTGCTAACTGCTAATTACATAACGGGTATACTAACAACAAATGCTCAACCTAACATCACAAGTGTTGGTACGTTAACATCACTTGCTGTCACGGGTAATATAACAAATGGTAATGTTACAGGTGGCAATTTAGTTAGTGCTAATTACATAACGGGTACCCTAACAACAAATGCTCAACCAAACATCACTAGTGTTGGTACATTGAGTAATCTTTCAATTACCGGAAATGTTAGTGCAAGCAATGTTACTGCAAATTACGTAGCATTTAACGGCGGTGCAGTGTCAAATCGTAGTAATGTAGGAGTCACTACTAGTGCGACCGTTATTGATGAATTTTCTACTGCAACATTTAGAACAGCAAAATATGTGATTAGCGCAGCAAGTGCTAATGGATATCAATCAATAGAAACATTATTAGTCCAAGACGGAGCAAACGCATATATAACAATATACGGATCAATATGCACTAATAATCTAGCAGACTTAATTGATATTACTGCTAACATTAATGGTGTTAGTGGTAATGTAACTGTGTACGCAACAGCAAATTCTACTGTTAGCAATACAGCAAATGTAAATGTGGTGGTACAATATATATTAACATAATTTAATTAAAATTTAATTAAGTTTAACAGGGAAAATGGAACTGTGACAACAAAGTACTTTAACGTAAAAAATGGCCTTTCGGCCGGAAATATAACCCTAGACGCAAGTTCTGGAAATATATCTACCACAAACATATCAGTAACCAATATATCTAATTTAGGTAATGTAGGTAATGTTAAAATTACCGGCGGAACAAACGGGTATGTATTACAGACTGACGGTTCTGGTAATCTATCTTGGGCGGTGCAGGGAGGTGGAGGCGGCGGCACACCCGGTGGCTCAAATACACAAGTTCAATATAACAATATAGGAGCATTTGGTGGCTCAGTGGGTTTCACCTATGATAATACTTCTAATACATTATCTGTACCAAATATTCAAGTCAATAGCTTATCCAATTTAGGAAATATTAGTAATGTGATAATCACCGGTGGAACAAGCGGTTATGTATTACAAACTAATGGCTCAGGCAATTTGTCTTGGACAGCACCAGGTGGGGGCACTGACACTGGTCAGATGCCGTACTACATCCCTTCAGGAACAACTTATACAGTTCAAGAAAATAGACAAGGTCTGTTTTCAATCCCAATCACAGTCGACGGTGATTTGGTTGTAAATGGTATTTTAGTACAAGTATGAAAGAATAAATAGGATTTAAAATGGCATTAATACTCAAACAAGAATCAAACGTAGCAGTAACTACCCCTCCGGCCGGAAGCGGGTCAATATTTCTTAACGGATCTAACCAAGTATCGGTTAAAGATTCTACTGGAAACGTATCATCTATCCCAACATTTACTGCTACGGGCAATACTCAAGTATTCTATAATGATGCAGGAGGACTTGGTCTATCTGCAAACATGACTTTTGATGAGACTACTAACACTTTTAGTGTTACAACTGCTAATGTAAATAGTTTAAATTTTGGATCAGGATCAATCACTGGTACTGGTAATATCACCACAGGAAATATAATTGGTACTATTGCGGCTGGCTCAAACACAATCACAACAACCGGTAATATAACTGGTGGAAATTTAATTGGGCCGATCGCTGCCGGCTCTAATACAATCACAACAACTGGCAATGCTAACGTTGGTAATTTAGGATTTGGTACAGGTGTAATTACCGGTACAGGTAATATCACAGCCGGTAATATCATCGGTATTATTGCAGCCGGTTCAAATGCAATCTCAACAACTGGCAATGCTAATGTAGGCAATATCGGCGCTGCTACTGCTATTTTTACTACAGGGAATATTACTACAGTTAACAGTGGTTTAGTACAGAATGATACTAGTAATGTAACTATTGCTGCAAGTGGAAATGTATCTACATTCATCAACGGTAATACTACCCCTCAATTGATAGTTAGTAGTGGCGGCGCAAACATTCCTGGTTATGCCAACATCGTCGGCAATCTTAATTCAGGTAATGCTAGTTTAGGTAATCTTGCTACTGCTAATTTCTTTAGTGGTAACGGTAATTTACTAACTTCATTGACTGGTGCAAACGTAACCGGAGCAGTGGCATACGCAACAACAGCAAACGCAGTAGCAGGTGCTAATGTAACCGATACTGTAGCAAACGCAACATATGCACTAAGTTCGGGTACAGCAGGTACTGTAACTACAAATGCTCAACCAAATATTACTTCAGTTGGTACATTGAGTGCGTTAAGTGTAACTGCAACTATTACAGGTTCTGTAAGTGGAACGGCGGCAACAATAACAACAGCAGCACAGCCAAATATCACATCAGTAGGAACATTAACATCACTTGATGTAAGTGGTACAATCACCGCTGCAAATATTACTGCTAATACAGGGGTGTTCACCGGTAACGGTAATGGATTAAGTTCATTAGTTGGTGCTAACGTAACCGGTACTGTAGCAAATGCAACATATGCATTGAGTGCAGGTACAGCCGGCACAGTTACAACTAATGCACAGCCTAATATTACATCAGTTGGTACACTTACTAGTTTAGCAGTTACTGGTAATATTACTAATGGAAATGTAACCGGCGGTAATTTAGTATCTGCTAGTTACTTAGCCGGTACATTAACAACAGCAGCACAGCCCAATATTACTAGTGTTGGTACATTAACATCACTTGGTGTAAGTGGCACAATTACGGCAGCTAATATCACAGCAAACACAGGTGTGTTTACTGGTAATGGCAATGGCTTAAGTTCATTAGTGGGCGCTAATGTTACTGGCCAAGTAAGTTACGCGGCAACAGCTAATGCTGTAGCCGGTGCTAATGTAAGTGGTGCTGTGTCATATGCAACAACAGCTAATGCTGTAGCCGGTGCTAATGTAAGTGGTGCAGTGGCTACTGCAACCAACGCAGCCACAGTAACAACTAATGCCCAACCTAATATTACTTCAACCGGTACATTAACAAGCGTATCAGTATCAGGTAATGCTAACGTTGGCAATTTAGGTACAACAGCATTGGTTGCAACTGGAACAGGTAGTTTTGGTGGCAATGTTAACCTAAACAACTTCAATATTATAAGTCTTGCAACACCAGTTAATGACACAGATGCGGCATCTAAAGCATATGTTGACTCAGTAGCACAAGGTCTTGATACTAAAGCAAGTGTTGTAGCAGCAACTACAGTTAATATTACTTTATCAGGTACACAAACAGTCGATGGTGTTGTTTTGGTGGCTACTGATAGAGTATTGGTTAAGAATCAAACAGCACAAGCAGAAAATGGTTTATATTTATGTGCCGCAGGCCCTTGGACACGAACAACAGATATGACAACTTGGGCACAAGTTCCGGGTGCATATGTATTCGTTGAAGGTGGCTCTACGCAAGCAGACACCGGTTGGGTATGTACATCAAATGCAGGTGGTACAATTGGCGTAACTGCAATGACTTGGGCACAGTTCTCAGGCGCAGGTAGTTACACAGCAGGAACAGGTTTAACATTAACTGGTACGTCATTCAGTGTCAATGCCGCTCAATCACAGATTACTTCTGTAGGTACATTAACAAGTTTATCTGTAACTGGTAATATTAGTGCAGGTAACGTAAGTGCAACTACATTCACTGGTGCATTAACTGGTAATGCAACTGGGTCAGCAGCCACAGTAACAACTAATGCTCAACCAAATATTACAAGTACAGGTACATTAACTTCATTAGCAGTTACTGGTAACATCAGTGCAGGTAATGTATCAGCAACAACATTTACAGGTGCATTGACTGGTCTTGCATCAAGTGCAACTGTGGCAGCAAGTGCAAATAGTGTAGCAGGTGCTAACGTAACTGGTGCAGTATCATTTGCAACAACAGCAAACGCAGTAGCAGGTGCTAACGTAAGCGGTACTGTAGCTAGTGCAACTACAGCAGGTACTGTAACAACAGCAGCACAACCAAACATTACATCAGTTGGTACATTAACATCATTGGGTGTAAGTGGTACAATAACAGCGGCTAATATCGGCAACATTAATACGGTGTTCACCGGTAACGGTAATGGATTAGGTTCATTGGTTGGTGCTAACGTAACCGGTACTGTACCTAGTGCAACTACTGCCGGCACAGTTACAACTAATGCACAGCCTAATATTACAAGCACAGGTACATTAACATCATTAAATGTAGTTGGTACTACAACTGGAGCAGCATTCACCGCTAATACAGGTGTGTTCACTGGAAACGGTAGTGCATTAACTGCATTAAATGCTAGTAATGTTTCAACGGGTACATTAGCACAAGCAAGACTGGCTAATGCCAGCACAACATTAGGTAGTACAGCATTAACTTTAGGCTCAACTGTTACCACAGTTGCCGGACTTACTAGTGTTACTAGTACAACATTCGTAGGTGCTTTAACTGGTGCGGCAACCAGTGCAACTACTGCAGGTACTGTCACAACTGCGGCTCAAGGTAATATTACATCAGTCGGGACATTAACATCACTAGCAGTAACAGGTAATATCAGTGCAGGTAATGTAAGTGCAACTACTTTCACTGGTGCATTAACAGGTGCAGCAACAAGCGCCACGACAGCCGGTACTGTAACAACCGCTGCTCAAGGTAATATTACTAGTCTTGGAACAATGACCGGTATGTCATATGCCAACGCATCAACTATTACAGGTAATAATATAACATTTAGTACTGGTGCAAATACTAACGCTGGTACATTCAATGGTAATTTCTCATTAAGCGCAGGATCAAGACTTAATGCAACTTACGCTGACTTAGCAGAACGTTATGTTTCTGATCAACAGTATGAACCCGGAACTGTTCTTGTGTTTGGTGGAGATTTTGAAGTTACTATAGCTAATACATTTGATAGTCAAGCAGTAGCAGGAGTAGTATCAACTAACCCGGCATATTTAATGAATTCAGAGTGTAAAGGTGAGCATATCATTGATCTTGCACTAGCAGGACGTGTTCCAGTATTAGTACAAGGAAATGTTTCTAAAGGTGATTTAATGGTTACAGGAACAAATGGTCACGCAATAGCAAACAATCTAGCAAGAGCAGGTACTATTATTGGTAAATCATTAGAAAACTTCTCAGGTGCCGAAGGTACAATTGAAGTCGCAGTTGGTAGATTCTAATATGAAACAAGATCCAAATACAATAATTGATATAGAACAGGATCCGGGTTTACATCGTAAACCGATTCTTCAAAAAATTAAAAAGATTGAACTAGAATTTGATATACCCAAATATCATTGGGTGCGTGATAAAATAGATACAAGAGATCATCTATATCAACTAACAAGTCAAACACAACCTAATACTGTTGACCTAAGGCAATACTGCTCACTAATTGAAAATCAAGGTAATCTAGGTAGCTGTACTGGTAATGCCATAGCAGGTGCAATAGAATTACTACATAAAAGACAAAATAGGACACTTGACATAAGCCGCTTGTTTATCTATTACTATGAAAGAGTTTTGATTGGTACAGTAAATTATGATAGTGGTGCATATATAAGAGATGGTATCAAAGTATGTTATAAGTATGGTGCACCAATTGAAAACTTATGGCCATACAATATCAGTAAGTTTAGGTCAGTTCCATCAAAAACAGCATTGATTGATGCAGCAAAAAGAAAAGTTACATCATATCAAAGAGCAGCAGACTTTAAAGCAGTAATAGATGCTATCACTAGTGGATATCCAGTTACAATTGGGTTTAGTGTATATTCAAGTTTTGATACTAACACAGTAGCAAGAACTGGCATTATGCCATATCCTGATATTAAAAAAGAAAAATTATTAGGTGGTCATGCTGTATTATTAGTTGGGTACAATAAAAATAATAACACATTCATAGCTAGAAATAGTTGGGGAACAAATTGGGGTGACCGTGGTTACTTCTACATGCCGTTTCAAGTGATACAAAACACTAGTATGAGTAGTGATTTCTGGGTTATAAAATCGATATCTAATCCTTAATTTTTTTTTGGCAACACAAAGCCTAGGATAAATATCTCTATGAGATTTCATATTCTAGGTTTACCACATACGGTTACAAGTAAAGAGTACAATGCGTGTGCTTACACGCAGAAGGTTGTCAAATTTGGCAAGATGATGAAAGCCCGAGGGCATACAATCATTCATTATGGACATGAAGATAGCGATTTAATTTGCGATGAACATGTAACCGTAATCACTAATGAAGACTGGAAAATTGCTTACGGTGATTATGATTGGCGTAAAAACTTCTTCAAGTTTGATAGAGGCGATCATGCTTATCAAACATTCTTTGCCAATGCTATCAGAGAAGTTGGCAAACGCAAACAAAAGAACGACTTCATATTACCTTTCTGGGGTTCAGGTGTCAGACCAGTATGTGATGCACATCCTGAT
>Ga0209107_10000666_pt1 | contig 19749 bp, 25 predicted proteins | sample LakErihyJuly2011_2_FD_187460 | JGI IMG/M metagenome (GOLD analysis project Ga0209107, IMG submission 187460) | Freshwater microbial communities from dead zone in Lake Erie, Canada - CCB hypolimnion July 2011 (SPAdes) (version 2) | ecosystem: Environmental > Aquatic > Freshwater > Lentic >...
CTTAGCATTATGAAGTATCTTAATTTTAGAATCATCTTCTAAAACAGACTTCAACAGTGCTATGTCTTGCTTACTTGTTACTCTGTAATCAATGACAAACTGCTTGTCTTTGTCACCAACTTGAATCATTAACAATTTCTTACCTGTGAAGTCAAGACCTTCGGTCTCTGTATCAGCTGCAATCAAATCAATTGATCGTAGATGATTAACACAGTCTTGCATTGTACATGATTGTAGTGGTGAATCAAAGAGAGCATCTTTACCATTAACTACATAGATAGAATCAGAGTTTATCATTTCTTGTTGCTGTATGTGCATCATCATTCTTGTCAATAAAGTCAAGAACACTAGCCACAAATTTAACATCAAGATTAGAATTGTCAAACTCTATTCTTTGGAACTTACCTTCAATAGCTTCATCGTATTTCTGACGAAGAATTGAATGACGACCTGTATCCATCAGGCCTTTTACCCACTTCATATAACCCATAGCTGATTAATTTTCACCAATTATTGTGTTTTTTAAAACACTTACTAGGTCCTGTGTTACGATGCTTAGCATGATGGTTGTAATCGTAGCCATGTTGAGAGCTACTACAAGACGTCATACAAGCTATTGCAATGATGATTGCAAAGTAAAGAAATGCATACGCTGTTGATTTTTTCATAACTGATTTTTATTTGTAAATATAGTTCGTGATTAGTTTCCATCTTAAAATTCAATCTGTAACAAACCAACAAAAGCATAGCAAATACCACAATGCTATGCTTTATTGTTTGTTCTTATCTTTAACACTAACCCTCTGCACTCAATTACAAGACTCGGCTAAACTATGTTGTTTATATGCATTTCAAACATAGTCTTTATAACGCTGTCTCTGTCTTGTAATTGCTCAGCCTTGGGAACTGAGAATGGTGCATTAAAATGTCTAGGAGATTTCTCCCCTAGACACTTTTTAAAAACATTCAAGTATTAGTTGAATGGGCTGTCGTTTACAGACGTTACAGCAGAGATACTCTTCGTAGAAGTAGTTTTCTCAACCGCATCCATTTCCAAGAATACATGATTTGCTTTGTTGAAAGCAATAAATGCATTAGAGAAAATGTGTAAACCATTGTGAGTGCAATAAGCACCATCTTTACCACGACGTTTAGCCGCAGTATCAAGATTGTCTGCCTGCCACTCAGTAGCTTCCGTAGTCTCACGGATTTCTACTTTTAAAGCATAAGTTTGACCATTGATAGTTGCAACAGGATTTAGAACATTAAGTTCTAAGATCTCGTTATTACCAATAACAACCCAAGCAGCCTTAGACGATAAGTCAATACCTAAGTATTCACTAGCATCTACAGGTTCCACAGTCATCCAAGCACGACGTGCTTTTCCTGTTTGAGCAAATCTGCTGTCAGATTTGTTAAACACTGCAAGAGGATTAATTGCTGGAGTAGAATCTTTTTGCAAGATCTCAGCAAATTCCAATTGAACTTTTGCACCAGCGACTTTCCTAGCCGATACCATCAAGGTCTGATCCATTTGCAATCCCTGCAATGAACCTGAGTTTAGAGTGTTTTTACTCATGATTTTTATATGTTGATTTATTAGATCCTTAATCTTGTGCTATATTATTAGCAACTCGTTTGATACCTAATCGCATAGGACCAAACATAAAAGCCAGCCAATACGAATCATCGTATTCTGGAAGACAAGCTCCAAAGGCAATGGTAGGACAGAATACGAATACTCTGTCCTCCCAATACCAATGGAGTTGTAGGTGATATTTTAGCTTTTTCATTGATACATTGCTGTATAACCTATTGACACACAGATACCAACTATTGTGAAGAACACACAGTAAGTAACATTATGTATACAAGAGAAATACATGTTAATGTCAAAGTTGACAAGAGCAGTAAGCAACGCTGGTACCATAAAAATGGCAGTGAATATAACAGTTAGTTCTGCTAATCCACGGAACAATTGTATGAATGGCTTTCTCATAGTACACAAATTGTTTCAGTTGGTGGTTGCAATGGCAATGCAGATATCTGACTAGCAGCCGCAGTAGTTGTCTGTGTATCAGTATTACCATGTCTATCTACATGTGTATACTCTACAACGTATTGCTCATCATTGTATGGTCTGAACTCTACTATACGACAATTACCTATTTCTCTCGATTGAGCACGGTCAGCATCTGGTGCAATTCCATAGTAATCATAGATAGTAGATGTACAGATAACTTCTTCCCCAATACCATAGTTTTGTTGAGGAATTATACCAAGGCTACCCATGAACATATGTCCAAGTTTACCTGATACTGCTCCAACTCCAATGATAGAGTGTACTAATGTGTGAGCATTAGGGTGTCCATTTACTACATTTAGTAAGTGTTGTTCGATCATATCTGAAGGAACATTGATTTTGATGATTTCTGTTTTCACGGTGTTTTGATTTTTGATTTATGATTTATGTTAATTGATTACAAGATATAAGGCAGTTTGTCTACATGCCTAGGTATACGACGAATATCACGTCCTTTCTATTGTCCGTTTTAGTCTAATAGAATCTGCTTTAAGAGCAGCTACAAGTTTATCAGTTGATAAACCTGCAGTAAGTTCTTCAATAGTTACAGAAATCCAAGTACTTATAGATTCCCAACCATCATATTCTGTAATAGAATACTTACAGCTATCAGGTATTTCAACAAGTGACAGTTGAGCACAATCACCTGATGTTCTTTTAGAACCTATTTCTTCAAAGACTTCTATCAAAGTAGGATCATCTCTTTCTATGAAATCACCTGTTACAATTTGATCACCATCTGTATAGTAATCGTGTGAAGAATATGTACTATAACTAGTTTGTTTTACCAACGTTATATTATTCTTCTGTGCCCATAAGAGCAAAGCTTCATCAGATATACCGAATCCACCATGACATACGTTAATTAATACTTTCATGTTTGTTATATGATTTTAGTTTATGATTTAGTTAATTCTAGTTCGAGTATCATTAATATCAACCTCTTCATAATGAACAGGTTTATTCCAATCAAAGTCTGGATCATCGCAATGATATCCATATTGACAAGAGCATCCAGTAGGGTATACAGGAATGAACTTAGTAATTGGTTTTAATAAATGCCCAACTAATGAATGATAAGATTTATTTCTGTCAATGTTTTTAATTATGATTTTATCCATGATTATTGATTTAGTTAATGATTTGTACCACTCTGCATTCAGTTGCACACATCACCAACCAGATAACCGGAGATTCAGTAAGATACCTGTTACAGTGATTACAAGCCTATTGCTATCTTGTAATTGTATCTCTGATTAGTGTGTGTACAACTGCTTACCCTTGTGAAGTAAGTTGTGATGCATTAATACAGTAATCACCACCTAACAGGTTGGTGTGAAGGGTCTCCGATGTTCCCAATGATTACTATAAGATGAAACCAACAACATGTCAGTCGAAAGACTTGTATCGACAAATCAGACCTCAATGTTGTTGGTTAATGTTCGCTACATCTTATCTAAGTACATCATAGATAAGGTAGTAGACTCTAGCATATTTACTGCGGCACCTGCTATGGTTGTAACCGTTTGCCACCAATTTATTATAGTGTGTAAGTATCTCACACTAACTGTTTATTATGGGTACAGTTAAACCCTTTGGTTCACATGTTATCGTGATCCAGCTTTTAATTCTTTGATGTGGAATACTAATAAACAAGCACAGAATGTACTAACAAATCCTAAGAATGTTAATACATACCAATCTGGTTTTAGTAATTCGACAGTGAAATAGATTAGTGCAAGACTATCTAAGAATGCAATGATAAGAATAGACAATAAGAAGTATTTCATAACATTAGTGTTATAGAATTGAATAGACTAATTTACAGGCATTAGTCAATTAGCCTTGAATACCTTGTGAGGTTCCTGGTGATTATTCTCGTAATCATTCACCATAACAAAACAAATTCCCCGAAGGGAAGACCCCCTATACGAGGGTCTTAATGTGTTTGAGGAACTTCACGAACTGTGAGTCCGTTCTTGGACACCAGCACAGGAACGTTAGCTCACGAGTTGGAACAACTCCGGCTTCAAACTCGAACTTGGACTGCTCTGCAAGTCCAGCACCTTTTTCTGATTCAATAAGTATCATAAGATTGTGGTATTAGTTGTGCACGGTTAGTTCCAAGCACCATACTTAGCCGGGGTCTTTGATTATGTAGGCAGTCACTCCCACAAAATTTCCCCATTAAAAATTTTTCCCCATAAAAAATTTTTAGTAGGTTAGTACCGCTAACCATCTTATATGCTTTTGCATGTTATATCAGTCATTATCCCAAAATTATATGTTAATGCATGTTAAATCATACACAGCAATTCGGTAAACTTCCGAGTTTGGCAACATTTTATTACGGAGTTTGGCAAAGGGGGGTTGGGGATTATTTTCCACTATAAGCCTGATTCTGGGGAATATTTTCCACAATGTTTGTCTCAAAAGTTTACTATATATGAGACAGATGTTATAAACCACATCTATCTTATATCAACGGGGTCAGGTTAATCCTGATATCTGTACTATAAAACGTACCCGTCAAGGTATTGCAATATGCAAAAACCACATTTTAGTATCATATAGGGTACAAAACCCAGCAGTCTTTGGAGTTATAACGGACATTACTTACTATAGTGTGGTAACAATTTTCTATGTATATTTGTCACCATGAAACTAAGAGCAACAAAAAGAAAGATGAAGTTGACCAACAGAATTGGGATTGACTTCAAGTTTGTAAGACCAGAAAGTAAACTTTGGTGGGAAGTATACTTAAGTATATATTTGTACAACACATCATTTAGAATCACATTAGAAAAGCACTAAGATAAGATGGCTAAGCAAACGAATACTACTAGCTTTAATCCGAAACCAAAGAAACAACGTCCTGGAATTCACAGTAAGAAAAAGACGTCTAAGTTGAAAACTTCCAAATTATATCGGAAAGTTTCAGTAGGACAAGGATAACAAAATTATTATATTTGCATCTGCAACCGTTTCCATACGATCACCCCTGAGGTAACCAAAGTAAGGGGTCAGAAGTTGGGTTCTATTTTCAGTAACATAGCTGAGAAAAGTTGTCCCCAATAGTTGCAAAAATTGAATTGATATAGGATACTGGGGAGGGTTAAAACTATAGGCTGACAGAAATGTTCCTCCAAAGGCTAAAGACGGCAGTAATCTAAAGGTCAATTTTAAACACAAAAATCACCAAGGGGATAACTATGTCTAAGAATTTGATTATCTTTGAATCTAAATTCAATACAAATGCCAACTTATCTTAAGACTGGAATTTATCAACCTGCTTTTTCTAAAGTAGAAGAGGAGGCCGAGCAAGCTCTAGTGTACATTGATGAAAAGGTCATCCAGATGTTAGATGACAAGGATGAACTTATCATACAATTTACCTATGAAGAGCTACGAGGGATAATGGCTGTAATGGCTGCAGAGCAAGAGAAGTCACATTTGTATATACAAGCTAGAACGAAACTTAACTAATGGATACTTACAACCCTAGTAAACTTACCGCTGCCCCAAAGAAGGTTGATATTAGCTTGAGACAACTTGCTGATATCGACCTTACTGGTGGTGACCGTAACAGGGTTGATAATATTAGAAACAATCAAGTCCTCGTATCCCTATCTAACATAAATCGTCCAAATACATTTAGCTTTAAGTATATCTCGGATCTCCTTCAAGGGGGTACCGGGATTCTAATCTCCACAAGAAAAGATGGTAAGACTGTTGTAGAAGTAGATGATTCACTTATGATAGCATATGCCGTAGCTTTGTAATATATTTGCACTTATGAAATTACTTGTTGACAATTATACATTCGATCCAGTAGCTAAAACGGTTACGTTTACTGAGTACACAACTCTTAACCATGCATCGTTGCTATTGATTACTAATGTAACGGTTGGAGCAATGATTTACAACTTTGCAAAAGCTACACAGGTCGTAACAATTGCAGGGAACATAGTAACATTAAATGCATCAGTTGATACAACTGGGATGTCAGCTACTGATGACCTGCAAATATTTTATGAAGATGCTAATACAAATGCGGCCTCGGATGAGTCTGTAATATTACTAAGAAGAATAGCTAAACTTCTTGAACCTATGGCTACACAAGATGCTCAACAAAGACAACGTATTTCATTAGATACAACTACTATTACTATGGGTACAGCTCCATCTACATTTGCAGGTGTTGATATAAGATTTCAAATTGCAGACTGGGCAAGAACAGCTTATAATACAGGAATCCGAGCAAAATTAACTTAATATGCCAATTACTAACAACCTTAAAAAGCAAATTGACCAACCTGTATGGGAATGGTCTAGGTTTGCTTTAACTAGTTTTACTAACGCTGCTTGTGGATTTGCCACAGCTATTGATGGCTCAGATAGATATATTTATTATCAGTTCCCTGGCATCTTTCAAAGATATGATACTTGGAGTGACACATGGGCATCATTAAATGCTCCCAGTTATTTTACAACAGTTACTATAGCAGCAATGGCCTACTCTAAATCTCAAGGAAATAGAGGTAAAGTATTGTCAGGAGGAGCTAGCACTATAACAATTCCAGGGCTTGCTGCACCTAGTAAACTAATAGGACAAAAAATAAGAATTACTTCTGGCCCTGGGGCAGAACAGACAAGAACTATTTCTGCTGCTAGTGATGTAATAACTGTAGATTCTGGAGTTCAAACATCAGGTAGTGTTAACACATTAATTGACTCTACAAAAAGATGGCAAGTAAATCAATGGGTTGGATATACTTGTCGTATTACATTTGGAACTAATGCTACAACTCAAAGGACAATTATTTATAATGATACAACCACATTAGTTTTCTTTGATGTAAACTTAGCTCAATATGATCCATGGGATAACCAAGGTTTTCCTACTGCTTTTACAACAGGATCTTGGGCGACATATGAATTATCTACTCAAACTGTTACTGTAGATTCTGCATTTACTATTGCCCCAACTACAGATAGTAGATTCATGATTCAATCTGGAGTTATTTGGGTAATGTCATCGGGTGGTTCAGCACCATTCTTTACATGGCAAATGTACGACGTGCTTACAGATGTTTGGTATCAAAAGACCACCCCACAAAACTTATTTGGGGGAGCTTTAGGTACTGAAGTAGCCATAACTCCTATAGATGAAGTTGAAGCTGCTTACGTATCTAGTACAGCAACAGCAGGAACAGTAAGAACTTTAACAGATTCTACATTAACTCTTACTACTGACCAATATCGTAACTATCAAATTAGAACAACTGGTGGTACAGGTGCAGGACAGAGGAGAAGAATTGTTTCTAACCGTGCTACTACATTTGAAGTAGATACTAAATGGGACACCACACCAGATGCTACTACTACTTATGAGATTTGGCCAGATACTGACTTGATTTACTTTGCAGGATCAGGGCAAGCAATGCATTTAGCATATGATGTAGAGTGTGATCAATGGTGTACAGGCCCTCACTTTGACCACGGTATAGTTACTAGTGCCTCTGTAACTAAAACTGGTGAATTGCCAATACATATTTTTACAGCAACAGATAACGGAACAGGTTCAGTAAGTACAGTTGCAGTAAACGCAGCAGGTTCTGGATATGTAGTTGGAGATGTAATTCAAATATCAGGGGGTGGTGCTAACTGTCGTTTATATGTAACAGGATGTACAACAGCAGGTGGTGTGACATCTGTTTCATTTAAAAATAGTGGATCAGGTTACGCTACATCTACAGGTACTGCAACAACAACTATATCTGGAACAGGATCGGGATGCACAATTAACGTAACTGCAATTGCTAGAACAGGTTTACTTACAACAACAATTAACCATTTCTTAAAAGTTGGAGATACTGTAACTATTGCAGGTTCTGCTGTAGCAGGATGGAATGGAACTTACACAGTTTTAAGTGCTGATACCTTGACAACTTTAACAGTTGCAAGTACAGCTACTGCTTCAATGACATTTACTTCTACTGCAAGTACATCTCTTATTGTAGACCCAACAAAAAACTGGGACGTTAATGAGCATACAGGTAAGTTTATACTTATCCTTCAAGGGGCTTCTTTAGTATCAGCTTCTCAAATGAGAAGAATTACTTCAAACACAGCAACTACAATAACAGTTCCTACACTAACAGGGGTATCTATTACAGCTGGGGTAGCTCGGTACATTATTATTGATCCTGCATCTTATGGAAGAGATAATAGATTCTGGGCAGACAATCAAACAGGTTATGGTTACCCAACTAGCGGTACTACAACATCTATTGTAGATACAACTAAAAACTGGATTAGAGGAACTTGGGTAAACCATGTTGTAAGAATTACAGCAGGAACAGGTCTTGGTGAAAACTTAACTATTACTGCTAACAACAATAATACTTTAACATTTTCAGCAGCAGCATTTACTCCAGATACCACTACTCGTTATGAGATAATGGATACGTTTGGAACTGCTACTTCTGGCTCTTTAAACAACTTGGTTGACACTACAAAAAACTGGATTACCAATCAATGGTCAAATAAAAGATTTAGAATTATTGGGGGGACAGGGGCAGGCAGTGAATTTGCTGTAAGTAGTAGCTCAGCTACTGGTCTAAACTTCTCAACAGCGACTCCTGATAATACATCTAACTATGTTATTTATGGAACACCATTTAAAGCCGCAGGTACAACTTTAAAATGGACTTGGGGTAATGGAAACCACAGGTATATGTTTTCAGCTATCGGAGGTGGAGCTACAGGGGTTATGAGGTTTGATATTACTACAGGTATCTATGAGTACTTCTACCCAAACTCTGGACAAGGAGAATCATTTACTACAGGATCAATGTGGGCTTATGATGGAGGAGATAGGATGTATGTTCATAAAGATCAAACAGGCCGTATATTCTACTTTGATGTAGCTAAACGAGAAATGGTTAACTCAGGAACTGTGCCTTATGGTATGTCTAGCGCATTTGTAGGAAACAGAATGGAGATAATTAAAACTGAGGATGGTCTTAAATACCTTTATGTAGCAAGACATAATGCTACAGAAATGTGGAGAACTTTGGTATTTTGGTAAATTATAAATTATGAAAAAATACAGTTACGTAGAGTTAGAAAACAAGTTCAAGGAACTTGGATACGAGTGGCCAGCTTTCCATATAATTGGAACACGGTCATTAGCTAACGAAAAAAACAAGTTTGATGATTACTTCTACTTGATTAAAGGCCCAATAATGTACGTATACTCAGGAACTACTAATCCTGGGACTCACTGGCTAAAGAATTTAATGAATCCTAAGGGAACTGCAGTCCTTAAGCCAGGACAATATGTAGATGCTTATCAATTAGGCTTGCATCAAGGTAAATATGAAGCATTAGTGCAACGTAAACCTGTAACTGTATACCGTGATGGTGACAAAGATGATACTGCAGAAGAACAAGGTAAAGAAGATACCGGTTTATTTGGTATTAACATGCACCGTGCTAACTCAGCTGCTATTTCTAAATTTATAGATAAGTGGTCTGCAGGATGTCAAGTGTTAGACAATCCCGAACAGTTCAAAACATTGATTAGCTCTTGTAAAACATCGGGTAGAAAAGCATTTACTTATACATTACTAAGAGAATTCTAATGAAAAAATGGATAAAGTCAATGTTCTCTGCTGAAGGAGATGTAAGTTTTAAAAGAGTTGGATCAGCCCTAGCTCTTTTAACTTGTTTAATCATTGCACAAGTATCTACATTTACAGTATACGTGTGCCCTGAGTTTATCTACGACGGATTGCTAATTTTAGCAGGAGCAGGAATGGGATTTACTACTGTAGAAAACATAACAAAAGTATTTGGAAAATCAAAAGCAAATGAACCAGAAGGATAAAGTAATTTCTTGGCAAGGAGTAGTATTTGTAGCATGTGCAGTACTACTTGCAATTGGAATTGGACTATTTTCTCAGCTACAAGCTAGCAAAGAAGCCAAAGCTAAAGCAGATGCTAGAGTAAAAGTAATATCAGATTTGTACGAACTCAAAATTGACTCAATACAAACAATGCACACTGTAGATAGCCTAGCTTTCAACGATAGTATCAACAAATACAAGATACTTGCAAATGCACACCTAATCATTAACATAAAAAAAGATAGAGATGAAGTCATTGGTCGTATTTCTAGTGCTGATAACGATGAACGTGATCAGCTATGGGCAACTTACTCCCCAAAGAACTAATTACAACGGCCAGGCCGGAGTGTTCTTTACAAGTAAGCAAGAAGAGATTCTACTAAAAGCATTAGTAGACTTAGATGCTTGTAAGAAAAGTGAATTCCTGCTAAACCAAAATGTTAATTCTTATGAAATAAGATTGAAAGATAAAGACTTGGCAATTAAGACGCTAACTAACTCATATGTTAAATGTCAAGAGTCTGCTAAAGCAAATCTTGAAAAGATTGGGACGCTACAGCTAGATGTAGATAACTTAAACTCTGAGCTTACTACAACTCAAGGTACTTTAAGAACTTATAAGATCTCAACAGGAGCATTTGTATTCACAACAGCTATATTCTTTACCACTACTATAATTGCAATTCTAAAATAAAAGATTTGCTTATATAAGATTCCTTGTTATATTTGCATTAAGCAAACTAAATAACAATGGAAAATAACATCAATTTCGAGCCAACCCGTGACTGGTTGGTAGTCCCAAAGCCGGACAAAACAGTAACAGATGCAGGAATTATCTTATCAGATCGATCAGCATCAGCACTTCGTTCTAACGTACTTCCAGTATTAGCTGCAGGTCCAGACTGCAAATGCAAAGTTGGGGATACAGTGTATATTCACCCAGCAAGTGACGGAGTTATCGTTGAACTTAACGATACTGAGTACGTTATGATTAATGAATCAATGGCAGTTCTTGGAATAGTAAAATGACAGGAACAGTTACAATGACCATATCTGATTATGAGACATTGAAACTAGGTGCTCAAGCCTCAAAAATAGAAAGAACAGGATTACTAAAGGCTGCAAAAGAGCTTGAAGTATTCCTGACTTTCTTAATAACAAGAGAAAACATTGATGAGCATCTAACTGAATTCAACTCATACTCCACAACATGCAAGGTTCGTATTGTCGATGGTCGAGCTAAAATAGAACTTTTAGATAACGGTAAAATTATTGAAGATGAGGAAGATTAACATCAAAACAAACACTACCCTTAAATTCCTTCAAGTATTTAACGGTATCCTAGAACTGACTGACACAGAACTCAGAGTCTTGGCCAACTTAATTGACTTGAGTGAGACTGTAAACCTATGCTCACCTGCTAACAAAAGAAAAGTAGCAGAGATTATGGAGATCAAGGACCACAACACTTTAAACAATTACGTTAAAAGATTAAAAGACAAAAAAGCTATTGTACAAACAGCTAATGGCTATGCCTTGGCCCCACTTCTTAAAAAAGAAACAGTACAGATCAACATAACCCCACAATGATTACAATAAATTCAAATAAAGTAATCACATACTTTTATATGGAGGAGGTATGTTTAGCAGTTGTACAAGATGGAAAAGGTAAAGTATTATTATTGCAATTAACAGAAATACCAAATGAGTAAATTACCATCAAGACTTAAAATGCTTGGAAACTTTACATTAGCAGTAATCAAGCATGCAGCTACTGGAATGAAGCCAGTAACTGAGCAACAATTTTTAGAAAGAATGGATGCATGCAATACATGCCCAAACTTAGTAATAGATGATAAAGGTGACGGAAGATGTAAGCTATGTGGCTGTTGGGTAGAGTCTAAAGGTTCGTGGGAATCTCAGAACTGCCCAGACAAACCGTCAAGATGGCCAAGAATTAAAATTGGGGAGAGTGGAAAACCTTTAAAATTACGAAATGAAAGAAAAGACGATAATACAGAAGCTAGCAACTAAATATAATCTTCCTCTTACAAAGATCGAAGATATAATTTATCACCAATTCAAGTATGCAGCTAAGATTATCAAGCTTGGTGATTTTGAAACAGTTAGGCTACCATATTTTGGAAAATTTCATGCAAAGAAGTCTAGGATTGCCCACATAAACGAACTAAAAAGAAGGAAGAATGAAAGACTTGCTAACGGTAAATAACAATGTAGTCATACCATCAGTGTATGCTTTGACTATCCCGGAGTTTGAAAAACTATCAATCAAAGAATTAAGTTTTGTCTTCTTCTATGCTGATCACAGATCTAGTTATGCAGCATATGATGATGAAGAACGTCAGATAAAACTAGAAGACGACTTAAAAGTAAAGGTTAATCCTAAATTAGCAGGGGCCGTAAAGAAATACCAAGAGTTATCAGAAACCCATGGCATAAAACTGTTACGAGCAGGCAGGTCTTCAGTAAACAAGCTTGAGAAATACTTCAAAGACATAGACTTAACAGCTATGGATGACAACGGCAAACTTCTTTACCAAGCAAAAGACTTACTATCAAACCTATCTAAGATTGGGGAAGTGATTGAAGGCTTAGATAGACTAGAAGAACTAGTGCAAAAGCAACAAGCTAAAGATAACCCAAACAGAGCAGGTGTAAAAACAAACAAGTACAGTGAGTAAACTTAAAGACACACATTTATTTGCAGAGGCTGCTACTCATTACATTGAGCACGGCTTCTATACTGCTGCACTCCCTGGTACAAAACAATACTACGAGTATTGGGACACTGAACAGCACAGGTGCATGCAAGGCCTTGAAATTAACAAGGTAAAGATTTCTGGGTTTCATTATTTTTACTTAAATTATTGTCCAATAGATAGGATTATAGATGAAGAACAACCTGATGGTGAAATTATGTCACGACGTGACCGAAGCTTTCCAGCATTTTACGATGGTGACTACGAATACTTCAACTCAATTGACAAAGCTCGTAAAGAAAACAAACATCTTGTCGTACTTAAGGCCCGTCGAAAGGGTTTCTCCTACAAAGCTGCAGCTATGCTTTGTCGTAATTACTTCCACATTCGTAATTCTAAGAATTTTGTATTTGCTTCTGACAAGCAATACTTAATTGGGGATGGAATGCTCTCAAAAGCTTGGGACATTGTATCATTTGTAGACGATAACACAGCTTGGAGTCAACCTAGACTTATTGACCGAGAAATGCACAAGCAATCTGGGTACAAAAAGAATGTAAACGGAGCCGATGTAACTCTTGGGTTTAAATCACAAATAATTGGAGTCAGCTTAAAAGATGACCCAGATAAAATCCGTGGTAAAGCAGGTGAATTAATCTTTTTTGAAGAAGCAGGATCTTTTGCAGGTTTACTAAAAGCTTGGGAGGTAGCAATGCCTACTATGAGGCAGGGTTCAAAGACACTTGGTACAATGGTTGCCTTTGGAACAGGTGGAGAAGAAGGCCCAGGCTTTGAAGGTATGGAAGAATTGTTCTATCACCCTGAAGCTTATGACTGTTTACCGTTTGAAAACGATTGGGATGCTGGGGCCATGGGTACACATTGTGGTTATTTCGTTCCTATCTACAAAAACTTAGATGGATTCATTGACAAAGATGGAAACAGTTTAATCGATGAAGCAGTTGAGTACGAAGAAAGCCAAAGAGAGAAGAAAAAGAAAGGTAACGACCCAAAAGCATTTGACCAGTACATAGCAGAAATGCCGTTTACTCCACAGGAAGCTACACTTCAAGTTACAGCAAATACATTTGACGTATCATCTTTAAAAGAGCAGTACAACAGAGTAATTGCTAACGATCTACAAAAGATTGGGGTAGCAGGTGAAATGTACTACGATAGTAAAGGTAAGATTAGTTTTAGACCTGACTTTAACCTTAAACCTATTGTTAAGTTCCCACATAGAAAGGACGACAACTTGCATGGAGCCATAGTAATCTATGAACCCCCATATAAAACAGAGATTGAAGACGTTATCCCAAAAAATCTATACATAGTATGTCATGACCCATATGCCCAAGGAAAATCTGCATCAGCTACATCTCTTGGTGCAGCATATGTTATTAAAGTCCCGAACAACATTTCTAAGCCTGACGATATCATTGTGGCTTCGTATGTCGGAAGACCTCAGACCCAAGATGACTACAATAGAAATCTATTTATGCTGGCTGAATACTACAATGCAAAGATTGGATTTGAAAATGACCGAGGTGAAGTTATTGCCTATGCCAAACGTTTTAGAAAAATGCATATCCTTCAAGAAGAGTTCGAAATGCTGGATAAAAGAGATCTTAGAAGTAAGACAGTAAAACGACAGTATGGTATGCACATGACCGAGCAGAGAAAAGCCCAAGGTGAACTCTACATTCGAGATTGGTTAGTTAGTGGGAGAGGGGCCAACGAGGATGGTGACATAACTCTCAATATGCACAAGATTTATGACCCAGCACTACTTTTAGAGTTGATTAAATTTAACAGAAATGGTAACTTTGACCGAGCCATGGCATTTATGATTGGGATGTACCACACACGAGAGTTATACAATAAGGAACTTAAGTTTGATGACCACGATAACTCCAAGAATGACTGGTTTGAGAAAAATTACAATTAAGACCACTAATACTGAGTGAGATATAATAAATAATCCATGAAAAATCATTATCTTTATAGCCGTAAGTAAAACGACACTAATTTTGTATTAATGTACGGACAAGCCCATATCCCAAAACAACGTGTTCCATTATCTCAAAAGAATGAGCAATGGCAAAAGAATTGTGTAGATGCATTTATCAATCTTTCTAAGTTTGGTATTAGTGAACGTCGTACATATCTTAAATCTCTTTACGATTATTACAATGGTGTAATTGATGAAGAGGATTACAACTATGTCCTTAAACCTTACGGAAAGACTAGAAAGAACTTCCCGTCTAAGATGAGAAACTATCCTATCATCAAGCCGGTTATTGACCTTCTCTTGGGAGAAAAGTCTAAACGTCCATTAGAGTTTACAGTTACAGTACAGAATTCAGATTCAATTAGTATTAAAGAAGAAACACTTAAAAACTTAATGCTTACAAACATTAAAGCAAAGTTCTTAAGTGAGTTAGCTAAACAAGGTCAACTTCCTGAAGGAATGGAAGCTGAAGAGCCACCACTCCCAAAACAAATACAAGAAGAATTTAATAGAAGTTATGTAGACGGAAGAGCAATCAGAGGTCAAGCTGCTCTTAACTACATCATGTACTTCACAGAGTTTTACGATAAGTTACAAAAACAATTCTTCCACTTTTTAGTAACTGGAGAATGTTACTCTCACAAAGGAGTACGTCGTAATGAGCCTTTCTACGAAGTTATCAATCCATTAGACATTGACTTTGATAAAGACCCAGACATTGACTTTGTAGAAGATGCTGACTGGGCTATTCTTAGAAAGTATGCACATGCATCTACAATTATAGACAATCTTGGGGACTATTTAACTGATGATCAAATTCTTCAATTAGAAACTCCAACACATACAGCAGCACAAGCTTACTTGCTTTATCGTGCAGAAGCAGCTGGGGCCGATGACAATATTTATCGTAATCGTCTTGTAGAGGTTGTAACAGTTTATTGGAAATCAAGAAAAAGAGTAGGGTTTGTTATGTATAATGACCCTAACACTGGCAATCAAGAAACATTTGATGTTGATGAAGAATATAAGCTTCCAAAAGAGTTAAAAGATCTTGGGGCTAAAATGGAGTGGGAATGGGTTAACGAAGTTTGGGAGGGTACACGTATTGATGGCCTTTACTACATTAAAATGAGGCCTTACGTTAACCAAAGAAACAGTTTAGATAATCCATCAATTTGTAAACTTCCAATTAATGGAAGAAAATACTCAGACATCAACTCACAGAACGTGTCGTTGATTAGTCTTGGTATTCCGTATCAGCTTAATTACAACATATATAAATACCGTCTTGAATTAGCAATTGCTAGAAGTAAAGACATCGTAGCTCAGTTTGATATTAACATGATCCCTAAAAACTGGGACATGGATAAGTTCATGTACTATGTAGAAGGTACAGGTATTGCTTGGGTTGACTACAACAAGGAAGGAATTCAGTTGTCTCCTCAACACCAGTCAGTATTGGATATGTCAATTAAGACTATATCACAATATTTAACTCTCCTTGAATCTATCATGTTAGAATGGGAAAAACTTTCCGGGGTAACAAGACAGAGACAAGGGCAAATGGGAACATATGAGGGAAAGGCCACATCACAACAATCCATTGTTCAATCTTCTCACATTACTGAAGACATCTTCCGTAAGTTTTCTAACTTTGAACAGAGAGAATTACAGGGTCTACTTGACTATTCGAAAGAAGCTTGGCTTAACGGTAAAAAAGCAACGTACGTAATGCCTGATGGTTCATTTGATGAACTAGATGTAGATCCGATTACACACATGGAAAGTGAGTACGGAATCTTTGTATCTGATGCAGGTAAAGACATTGATAAGAAACAGAAGATTGAAGGCTTAGCTCAAGCAGCAGTTCAAAACGGTCTTCCACTTTCTGCAGCAATTGCTATGTACGATTCAGATAGCTTAAGCCAAATTAAAGACAAAATCATTCAAGCTGAAAAAGCTCAAGAAGAACTTAAGAAAGCACAAGATCAAGCTATGCAACAGCAAGAGCAGGCTAAGATTCAAGTTCAACAACAAGCTATTCAACAAGCATCTTTAGATAAAGAAAAAGATCGTCAACTTCAAATTGAAGTAGCATTGATCGGAGCCGAATCAACTGATAAAGCTTCTCAAGCCAATCTTGAAAAGATGATGCAAGATTTCCAAATAAAACAACAAGAAATAGCTTTAAAAGAAAGAGATTTAGATATCAAAGCTAATTCACAAAACAAAGAGTAATGAAGTACATGGACAAAGTAGCCTCAGCTAAAGGTAAAGTAACCATACCTGGGTTAGTAGTAGAATTAATGGATGCATCGACTAAGTTCCACATCTTACATTTAACAATTACAGGACCTGGAAGCTATGCTGCTCACAAAGCCCTTAACGAATTGTACGATGCATTACCTGGCCATGCCGATGATATTGCAGAAGGATATCAAGGTGCAACTGGAGAAATTCCAAGCTATCCTGCAGATATGCCCTCGTACGTGTGTGCCCCTGAAATGACTAGTGTTAAAGAAGCAATTAGTTACATTGAAGAACTTTATTCTAAAATCTGCAAGTTACAAGACACTATAACTTATTCAGAAATCATAAACGACTTAGACACCATTAAGTCTACTTTAAACTCAGCTAAGTATAAGCTTAAATTCTTGTCATAAATCTTATGGATAACGCTACTAGGAAGGAGCTTCTGTATAAAGCAAGAGCTGTAGGATATCCTGGCAGCATCTTAGATGTCTTTGCTAATTACGATCAAGGCAAAGACTTGATTGGTGAATTTCAGCAACAACAACAAATGCAGCAACAGCAGCAGATGTCAGATATTGCTGCACAACAATCTGGGCTAGAGCAACCTCAGCAACAGATGCAACAACCTCAACAGCAAATGCAACCACAAATGCCTGTTGTTCCTAGTTCCCCAACTCCGGCCCCTAACTTTACTCCTCCTCAGCCTCCTGCCCCAATCGGAGTTCAGTCACAAGACACTTCAGTAGGTATCGTATCAGGGCAATCAGGCCCTAATCAGGGGAGAGCTATATTTGCTACTGGAGGATTTAAGTATGAAGAAGGAGGTCCAATAAAAGGATATGATTTAGGTAAATCAATTGAAGAAAACATAGAGCTTAATAGAAGAGCTAGAGTTATGGGTTGGAATTCTGTTGCTGAGTATGAAAAATCAGGTTGGGGACAAAATGAATTAGTTTTAAAGCAAAGAGCTTTAGTTAATAATCCAGAAGTTCAAAAAATGGCTCAAACAGCTGCAGAAATGAATCCTAAGTTAGCTAATGTACAAGCTAGACAGGATCAACTTTATGCTAATAAAACAAGTGGGGCTCAAAAAGCCGTTGGGCAAGCTTATTATGCTTTAAGTAACCCGCTAGAAGCTGCAGGACATGCTATTAAGTATGGATATGTTCCTCAAGGTAATGTTGGTAACTATGGAATTAGACAAGATGGGGATGCTTTTTCAGATACAGTTAATAGTTTTGCAAACCCATTTGCATGGGGTAATGCTGCTTATAGATTTTCAAATGATGTGACAAACAAAGATTCCTATACTACAGGAATGGGAGCTTTAAACATGGGGGCAGATTTAGCTGAGTCTTTACCATTTTTTGGGGCAGTTACTAAAGCAGCTCCAGCTATAGGCAAAATACTTGCAAATGCTAGGCCTGCTTTTAGAGCAGTTAAAGGAGAAATGTCTTTATTAGCACCAAAAGGTAATATGTATGGGCAGAATCAAGTTTTAACACAGAGAGCTAGATTGTTAGATCCTGCAGTTAAAAAGAAATTTTTTGCAAATCAGGCTCCAGAACCAGAAGTTCCCGGATCAATATTTACAAAATCACCTAAAGATTTAGGTAATCGGATTACTCCTGAAAATTATGAAGATTTTGTAACTAAGATACATGGCAGCACAGATTATGGTTTGGCTGTTGCTCCGAAAACAGGAGCTAACTTGGGAATAGGTAATTATGGAAAGCCGGGCATGGTGTATAAAGATGCGCCATTAAATAATTTAGGTAAAGACATTATTAATGCTCATGAAAAAAATCATGGAATTTTTGCAGGAACTATGTCTACAGAAATGGAAACGTCTTTATTAAAACCTTTCGGAACTAGAAAGCCTATACCTAACTATTCAGGTAAACATCAAGGAGATGAGGTTTTGGCAAGAATGGGACAATTTAAAAATGCAGTAGGTATTGGGGATAATCAAACCTTTACGTTAGGACATTTAAATCTTATCCGTAAGAATTATGCTGATCAGTTTATTGACAATGGTATTACAGAAATGTTATTTAAAATAAAACCTGGTTCAACAGGTGAAAGAGAGTTTATACGTAACATGAATAAATATGCTTTTGGATTGACAGCGGCAGGCATAATAGGCCAAGATATTTTGAAAGACCAACCTGTAGAACAGAAAAAATTAGGAGGATTTAGTAGTGAAGGTCCTGGATGTCCTGATGGGTACTTTAAAGATAAAGAAGGCAATTGTGTAAAATTATTTCCAGAAGAAGGAGCTAGAACCAGAGAATACTTTAATCAAGCATTGTATCCTAATGGCACAAACACAGGGTACTGCAACCAATTTCCAGGGGCAAAGGACTGTGTAAGATCTAGTTCCGCAGCTGTGCAAGATAAATATTCTCCAGGACTTGTTATGAGAAAAGGTTTATATGGAACACAGCCTATAAACATTGATAGGTATGAGCCAAGTGAATGGGAAAAAGAAGAAGGTTACAAAGATGAAGGTAAAAATCGTTTGCAATCGGATTTAAAAGAGTACAAAAAATTTCTTACTGCAAATAAAACATTGGAGCAAAGACCTTTAACATTCAAAGAATTTAATAATCTTTCAGGTGGTTTAGGGGATGTAATTTTAAATAAAGATTTAACGGATCAAATAGCCTATCAAAAAGAACAAATTAAAGAATGGAAATCTTTATATGATTATAAAAAAGAGAAAAAAAGCGACGATTTAGCATATATAGATAATGAAGATCTTAAACT
>Ga0209107_10000667_pt1 | contig 19745 bp, 16 predicted proteins | sample LakErihyJuly2011_2_FD_187460 | JGI IMG/M metagenome (GOLD analysis project Ga0209107, IMG submission 187460) | Freshwater microbial communities from dead zone in Lake Erie, Canada - CCB hypolimnion July 2011 (SPAdes) (version 2) | ecosystem: Environmental > Aquatic > Freshwater > Lentic >...
CACCTTCACGCTCTACCTGACCACGCACAACTTCCACTGGAACGTGACGGGGCCGATGTTCAACACCCTGCACACCATGTTCATGGCGCAGTACACCGAACTGTGGAACGCGGTGGACCCGATCGCCGAGCGCGTGCGCGCCCTGGGCTACCCCGCCATCGGCTCCTTCGCCGACTTCGCCAAGGCCAGCACCCTGCCGGACGCGCCCGCCCAGCCGCCCAAGGCCAAGGAGATGATCCGCATCCTGGTGACCGGGCACGAGGCCGTGGCCCGCACCGCGCGCGCCCTGTTCCCCCTGGTCGATGAAGCCTCTGACGAGCCTTCGGCCGACCTGCTCACCCAGCGCCTGGACGTGCACGAAAAAGCCGCCTGGATGCTGCGCTCGCTGCTGGAAGAGTGATCAAGCCAACACCCGTGCCCCACCCGCTGTGGGTGGGGCGCGGGGCGCTCAGCGCACCAGACTGTGCTTGACCTTGACCAACTGTGCGATCAAGGACTTCTTCAGCCCTGCCAGCCGCTCCTGAGACAACTGTGCGGTGCGAAAGAGCAGCGCAGGCAGGGGCTGGAGGTGCACGATCGGGTCGCGCAGGGTCGAGTAATGGGTTTGGCCGAGTTTGAAGTGGTCTTTCTCGGCACTGTAAAAGCTGTACAGCAAGCCACCTTCGCGCTCCACGTCCAGTCGCCGATGCGGGTGCTGTGACACGATGGGGTGGATGGCCAGCGTGAACGCAATCGGGCCTGTGATGGCCAGCACGCCTGGGCGCCCGTAGCGCGCAGGCACCGGGGTGTGGCCCAGGATGTTGCGGATGACGCGTTCGCAAACGGCTTTCAGGTAGGCGTGCCCCTTGCTCGCCGCGATGAACCACTGCTGGTATTCGCCGCCAGGCACATGGGACACATCCTTGTGCAGCCCCCAGTCGGAATAGCGCGCCTCTGGTCCGTTGTCCCACTGTGAAAGGATGAACCGATCCTGAGGCGTCAGCCACTCGTCGAGGGGGCGGGTGGTGGTGCTTTTCAGGTCCAGGTAGATGCCGCCTTGCTTGTACACGCACAAGTACCTGAAGAAATCGGCGCGTGCCGCACCGTATTGCCGGGTGATCATCCCGTACACGGCTGACACGGCGGGCCCATAGGCCTGCTTCAGGAAGGCCGCGATGTCCTGATCGTCGTAGATCGTGAATTGCCACCCAGGATTCTGGGCTTGCATGTGCGCAAGGTTGCGCTGAGCATCGGCATGCAGCGCTTTGTCGCGCGCCGTCATGAAGACTTGCCGAGGGATGGGCTCGTCATGGCAAGGGATGGCATCCAGCTCTTTCAGGGCGGCGTGCAAAAGATCATGCTTCATGGAAGACCCGGCTCCTCAGGGATGTCAGCTGATGCGTCGCACGATCAGCACGTTCAGCAAGCGATCGGCCCATTTGCTCCTCTGGCGAAGCATGGCGATGTCGTTGGCGTCCCAGGCACCGATGTTCAGCGACATGAAGACGAATGCGGCGCCAAAGGCAAAGGTCGCCAAGAGGCTCAGGTACAGCGGGCTGTGGGCCGGCAGAACCAGAACCAAGGCAGCAAAAGGCACCGCCGCAGACAGCCATTGCAGCAGCACATCTTGGATGGGAAAGCGGATTTTCAAAGCCACATGGGCTGTCACGGCGACGAACGCATAGGTACCGACATTGCCTGCGAAAATGGAAATCAGCGCCCCTTTGTAGCCCATCCAAGGGATGAAAACGACAGACGTGATCACCGAGACCAGCGCGGACACGATGATGAACGCCAGACGGGCGCGGTGGTTGTCTGTGGCGATGAACGCAGCCGAGTAGGCTGCATTGGGCAGGAGCATGCCTCCGACCAGCGCCATCACACGCAGCGCAGGGATGACTTCTTGATAAGCAGGCCCGTACAGCAGCAGCACCATCGGCTCGGACATGAGGTAGGCGCCGCCTGCCACCAGGATGCCGGCGAACTGGTAGAAGCGGACCGCCCCGGAGAACAGCTGCTGCACCTTCTCTTTGCCACCCTCAGCCCCCGCCCGGGAGATGAAGGGCAGCAGCATGGAGGAAAAGCCCGATGTCAGGAGGTCCAGGCCACTTTTGGTCAGCGAAGCGGCGATGTTGTAGTAGCCGACATAGGCCGTCAGCGACTGGAGTCCGAGCAGGTAGGTGTCAGCGGATTTGGTCGAGAGCATGCTGACCAGGGAGAGGGCGACATTCCAGCGCAGGGCGCTCCAGGTGCGCGCTTGCACATCTGCTGGGATGGGGCCAGGGCAGGCGATGACGTTGTGCCGCCGCATGATCTGCCGGGCCATGATGGGCTGCATGAGCGAGGAGATGGCAAAGAGCGCCAGGTAGGCATTCAGGCCTTGTCCGGTCAGGTACAGCAGCGCGCTGGCACACAGGGTGGCCAGGCCCATCACGCTGTTGGTCACCGCCTCCGTGTAGAAGATGGCATAGCCTTTGGAGGCCGATGCTTCGAACATGTAGGCGGACTTGAGCACCGCGCAAAGTGCGGTGAAGCCCAGGTACAGGTACAGCCGCTCAGCGATGGCGCTGGGGTACATCTCCGGGAAGAACAGCGAGGCGCCCAGCAAGGCGGTCATGAGCACCATGCCAGCCCACAGCAGCCGCCTGAGCCAGGCCAGCAGGGCGTTGGCCTGGTCGGGTTCTTTCGCGCCGATGGCTTCGGAGACGAACCGGATGACCGTGATGTTGATGCCACCGGAGGTCAGGCCGACGGCGACGGAGACCATCCAGATCAGGTAGGAATAGAGGCCGTAGGCTTCAGGCCCCAGTGCCTTGGTGATGAAGATGTTGCCGATGAAGCCAGTGACAAATGCCACGTAGCTGGAGCCGGTCATCCATTTGGCAGCGCTGAATGCAGACTGCTCCTTGCGCTGAACGTTCATTTTTTCAAACCAAGCCGTTGCGGATGGCGTAGACCGTGAGCTCGGAGTTGTTGGTCAGGCTCAGTTTTTCCAGCACCCGGGCGCGGTAAACGCTCACGGTCTTGGGGCTGAGCAGCAATTGCTCGGCGATGTCCGAGAGGCGCTTGCCCGAGGCGATCATCACCAGGGTCTGCAACTCGCGGTCCGAGAGCTTCTGGTGCGCGTCTTCCTGGGCGGGGGTGGTCAGGTTGTCCACCAGCATCTGCGCCATTTCGGGCGTCACGTACTTGCGGCCCTGCGAGACGGTGCGCACCGCCGCGACGATCTGGGCGGCATCGCTGCCTTTGTTGAGGTAGCCCGATGCGCCGGCTTTGAGCGCCCGCATGGCGTACTGGTCTTCGGGGTACATCGAGACCACCAGCACCTTCACCGGGTTGCCTTCTTCCTTGAGCACGTGCAGCACGTCCAGGCCGCTGCGCCCGGGCAGGTTGATGTCCAGCACCAGCACGTCGCAGGACTGGTCGCGGAACAGGGCGCGCAGCTCGCCATAGTCTGCGGCTTCGCCCACCACGTCGATGTCGGCCGCATCGGCCAGCGTGTCGCGGATGCCCCGGCGGATGAGGGCATGGTCGTCGCAGAGGATGACTTTGATCATAGTTTGCCCCAGGCGGTCGGGTCGTCAGGGTCGTCGTGGTCGATGCTGGCGACGTCACCGTCCAGCCCGGGCAGCAGGCGGTCGATGAAGCCGTTCTCGGGGCCGGACAGAGGAACCGACAGGATCAGCGTGGTGCCGCCGGGCTTGCTGCTGATGTCCACCCAGCCACCCACCGTCTCCGCGCGCTCGTGCAAGCCACGGATGCCGAAGGACCGGGCCTTGGCCAAGTCTTCCCCGCTCAGGCCTTTGCCATTGTCTGTCACTTCGATGGACAGAACGCCGCCCGCCTGAGACACATCGACGCTCACCTTGGTCGCCTGTGCGTGTTTGGAGACATTCGTCAGCGCTTCCTGGGCGAATCGGTAGGCCACCAGGGGCACGCCGGGCGCCAGCTGCATCGATTCGTGGCTGGTGCGGAAGGTGGCGTCCAGGCCGGTGCGTTTGCCGAAGCGGTCGGTCATCCATTGCAGCGCGGCCACCAGGCCTTGCTCCAGGATGGCCGGGCGCAGGTTGTGCATGACGCGCTGGCTGGCCTCGTGGGCGTGGTTGACCGACTCCAAGGCCTGCGCCACGCGCTCGGCGATTTCGGGCGAGGGCGCATGCCGCGCCATCCAGGCCAGGTCGAACTTGACGGCCGTGAGCGCGCCACCGACGTCGTCGTGGATCTCGCGGGCAATCGCCGCGCGCTCTTGCTCGATGCTGGTCTGCAAGTGCTGGGCGAGCTCACGCAGCTGCTGGCGCGAGCGGGTCAGGGCGTGGTCGGCGCGCTGCTTGGCGATGCGGGTGCGGTTGGCCTCGATGGCCAGCAGGGCGGCCGGGGCCAGGCGGGTCAGGTTGCTTTTGAGCAGGTAGTCGTTGGCGCCATTGCGCATGGCCTGCACGGCGATGTCTTCGCCGATTTCGCCGGACACCAGGATGAAGGGCACGAGCTTGCCCAGCGAGCGCACCTTGTCGAGCGCGGCCAGGCCCGAGTAGCCCGGCAGGTTGTAGTCGGAGAGGATGAGGTCCCAGTCTTCGGCCAGGGCCTCGATGAGGGTGGGCTCGGTCTCCACGCGGTGGATGTCGGCCTCGATGCCGCCGCGCATCAGGTGGGCCGCGACCAGGGCATGGTCGCCCTCGTTGTCTTCCAGGTGCAGCACCCGCAGGCGCACGGGTTGCTGGCCCGGTTGCAGCCCATTGGGGCTCACCAGGGGCGGTGGGGATGAGAACTCCGGCACAGGCAAGCTTCGATCCTTCGATTTACGGCAAGTTTTGCCACGTCATTGTGGACACGTCCCGGCGGGGAATGTGAAAAATTCTACCAACCGGCCAAAGCGCGTGATCCGATCATGCAAAGCCCTCAGGATCGCTTGAAACCTGCCGACAACCCGATGTACCCGGTCGCTCTGGCGGCCCCCGACATTAACCCTGGTTGAGTGGAGCCACGATGAGCCACGACGACACCGTCGCGTCCCAGCCCCCCGAGATGTCTTTGCTGCTGGCCGCCGGCCTTCAGGACCACCTGATGACGGCCAGCAACGACCTCGAGCGCTTGCAGCGCCTGCTGGACGACGCCTGCCTGGCCCTCATGGAAGGTTTCCACGATTCTGCCGGTCAGCTCGGCACCGTGATCGACCAGGGCCACGAAATCACGCCTCACCTGCACGAGGTGCGTCAAACGCTGTTCAAGGCGGTCACGGCCCTGCAGTTCCAGGACATGGCCACGCAGTTGATCGCCCACACCAACAAACGCCTGCGCAACTGCGCCGACCAGATCGCCCGGGACGCTCTCGGTGACGACGATCCGGACGGCGCCGCCGTGGTCGAGGAGGGGCCGCTCAAGCCCAACCCCGTCACGCAGGACGAGATGGACGCCGGTTCGGTGGAATTGTTCTGAACCGTGGCTAAAGATTCCATGCCGTCTGCCGAAATCCGAAAAAGTTGCAAAGTCAGTCAAGTTGACCTGACCCTGCCTGCTCACACGCAAAGTTCATCAAGTACCGGAGAGCGCCATGCACTCGATTCTTGCCGTTGACGATTCCGCATCCATGCGTCAGATGGTTTCTTTCACACTCAAAAGCGCTGGCTACAACGTGATCGAGGCCGTGGACGGACAGGATGCTTTGGAAAAGGCCGGTGGCCGCAGCTTCGATCTGGTGCTGACCGACCAGAACATGCCCCGCATGGACGGCATCAGCCTGACCAAGAAACTGCGCGAAACCGCACAGTTCAAGGCCACACCGATCCTGATCCTCACCACCGAGTCCAGCGACCAGATGAAGCAGGCCGGCCGTGCCGCCGGTGCCACTGGCTGGCTGGTCAAGCCCTTCGACCCGAACAAGCTGATCGAAGTCATTCAGAAGGTGATCCGCTGACCTCAGGGATCCGCTGACGGGCCGGCGCACGTGCCCGCAAGCATCGCCACGAACATCTGGAGCCAGACATGGCAGACACGAGCACAGACAACAGCACGTCTTCGGCAGGGATCGACCTCAGCCAGTTCTACCAAGTCTTCTTCGAAGAGGCGGGCGAGAACCTGGAAAACATGGAACAGCTCCTGCTGGAGCTGGACATCGAGGCCGCCGACGACGAAGAACTCAATGCCATCTTCCGCTGCGCCCACTCCATCAAGGGGGGCGCTGCGACGTTTGGTTTCTCCGATGTGGCCGAGCTGACCCACCAGATGGAGACGCTGCTCGACAAGCTGCGCCGCCACGAACTGGCGCCCACCGCGCCGATGGTGGACGTGCTGCTGCAGTCGGGCGATGCGCTCAAGTCCATGCTGGGCCGCCACCAGGGCTCCGGTGGTGCCGTGGTGGACACCACCGACCTGCTGGTCAACATCCGCGCCATGGCGTCTGGCGAAGCCCCTGTGGCCCAGGCCGCACCCGTGGTGCCCGCCGCCAAGGCTGCCCCCGTTGCGGCTCCGGTCGCTGCGACGGCAGCCGCGGGGTCTGCCGCTGCGACCTCGGGCCAGCGCACCGTCGAGTTGCGCGTCGGCCCCTTGAGCGACCTTGCCCAGGCAGACAACCTCGTCGACCTGTTCAAGGAAATCACCGACCTGGGCACCATCGAGCCCTTGCCGGACGATGCCGCCCTGGCTGGCATCCGCCGCTTCAAGGTGAGCACCGCCGCCGCCGAATCCGAACTGTTGGACCTGTTCACCTTCCACGTGGCGCGTGAGCAGGTGGCCTTCCTGGCCCTGGCCGACGCACCGGCCGACCCGGGCTACGGCTTCTTCGATGCGCCCGAGGCCTCTGCCAGCGCGGGCGCCCAGCCTGCCGCCGAGCCGCAAGAGAAGGGCTATGGCTTCTTCGACAACGCGCCCGGCGCGCCTGACAAGGCTTCCGCCGCTGCGGCTTCTGAGCCCGCTGCGCTCAAGCCCGTGGCCGCTGCCGCCAAGCCTGCTGCGCCCAAGGCCGACAAGCCTGCCGCTGCGCTGGAGGCCTCGACCATCCGCGTGTCGGTGGAAAAGGTGGACCAGCTCATCAACCTGGTGGGCGAGCTCGTCATCACCCAGGCCATGCTGGCGCAAAACAGCCGCGGCCTCGACCCGGTTGTTTATCAGCAACTGGTCACCGGCCTGACCGACCTGGACCGCAACACCCGCGACCTGCAGGAAGCGGTGATGTCGATCCGCATGATCCCGATGTCCACGGTGTTCAGCCGCTTCCCGCGCATGCTGCGCGACCTGGCCAACAAGCTGGGCAAGAAGGTCGAGCTGGTCACCCAGGGCGAAGCCACCGAACTGGACAAGGGCCTGGTCGAGAAGATCACCGACCCGCTGACCCACCTGGTGCGCAACTCGTGCGACCACGGCATCGAGATGCCCGCCGACCGCCTGGCCGCCGGCAAGCCCGACGTCGGCACCATCACCCTGGCGGCCTCCCACCAGGGCGGCTCCATCGTGATCGAGGTGCGTGACGACGGCAAGGGCCTGTCGCGCGAGAAGCTGCTGCGCAAGGCCCGCGAGAAGGGCATCGACGCACCGGATTCGATGACCGACCCCGAGGTCTGGAACCTGATCTTCGCGCCGGGCTTCTCCACGGCCGACGAGGTCACCGACGTGTCCGGCCGCGGTGTCGGCATGGACGTGGTCAAGAAGAACATCACCTCGCTGGGCGGCACGGTCGAGATCGACTCGGCCGAAGGCTATGGCATGCGCGTGGCGGTTCGCCTGCCCCTGACCCTGGCCATCATGGACGGCATGAGCGTGGGCGTGGGCGAAGAGGTCTACATCCTGCCGCTGTCTTCGGTGGTCGAGAGCTTCCAGGTCAGCACCGAGATGATCAAGACCGTGGGCGGCTCGGGCCGCGTGGTCGAGGTCCGCGACGAGTACATGCCGGTCATCGAGTTGGAGCGCGTCTTCAACGTGCCGCGCTTCGACTGGGAGCACAACAGCGGGATCATGGTTGTCGTCGAAGCCGAGAGCGGCCGCGTGGCCCTGCTGGTGGACGAGCTGCTGGGCCAGCAACAGGTGGTGGTCAAGAACCTGGAGACCAACTACCGCAAGGTCAACGATGTGTCGGGCGCCACCATCATGGGTGACGGCCGTGTGGCACTGATCCTGGACGTGGGCAGCCTGGTGCGCCGTTCGCGCCACTGACATCGCCACTGACCACGCTACGGAACAAGAGGAGCAGCCAAATGGGCATGATGGAAAAACTGGACGTGCAGACCGAACTGGCACGTGAGTACCTGACCTTCCGGCTCGGTGACGAGGAATACGGCATCGACATCCTGAAGGTGCAGGAGATCCGCGGTTACGAGAACCCGACCCGCATCGCCAACGCGCCGCACTTCCTCAAGGGTGTGGTCAACCTGCGCGGCACCATCGTCCCCATCGTGGACCTGCGCCTGCGCTTCGGTTGCAGCTCCTCGGAGTACAACGCCTTCACGGTCACCATCGTGCTGCACATCGGCCAGCGCACCATCGGCACGGTGGTGGACTCGGTCAGCGACGTGATGGAGATCCCGGTCGAGGCCGTGCGCCCCGCCCCCGAAATGAGCTCGGCCATCGACGCCACCTACATCCGTGGCCTGGCCCAGGTGGGTGAGCGCATGGTCATCCTGCTGGACATCGAGAGCATGCTGATGAGCCAGGACATGGGCCTGATCGACTGACACCTGTCAACCTGGCTGCCCTGGCAGCCGCACCGCGGCCGTGAGCGGGATCACTCTTGCACGGCATTCTTTTGCACGAGGACACCCCCATGAAGCACACCGCTCGCATCGCCGCCCTGGCCCTGACGGCCAGCCTCGCCACAGCCTGGGCTGCCGAAGGCGGCGCCACCAAGGACGACGCCGTAGCCATGGTGAAAAAGGGCACGGCTTATGTGAAGTCGGCCGGCAAGGACAAGGCCTACGCCGAGTTCAGCGACAAGGCCAGTGCCAACTGGCACAAGAGCGACCTCTACCTCGTTGTGTACGGCCTGGACGGCACCGTGCACGCCCATGGCGCCAACGTCAAGATGGTGGGCAAGAACCTCATCGACCTCAAAGACATCGACGGCAAGCCCTTCGTGAAGGAGCGTGTCGAGATGGCCAAGTCGCAAGCCAGCTTCTGGCAGGACTACAAATTCACCAACCCCGAGAACAAGAAGATCGAGCCCAAGAGCATGTACTGCGAAAAGCTCGATGACACGGTGGTGTGCGGCGGCATTTACAAGTGACGCTCAGGTGACGGAAGCGGGCCCTTGGGGTCCGTTTTCCAAGGAGACGATGACATGAATTTGCGCACGACGCTGATGGCCGCGCCCACTGCGGTCAGCCTGGTGCTGTTGGCCAGCCTGGTGGCGGTGCTGATGGCGATGAACCATTACGAGTCCCGCGTGTCGGCCACGCACGCGCAGGGCGCAGCCCACCAGGACACCATTTCGGCTGCACAGCAGCGCTTGTCCGAGGCCCATGCCGGGCTGTACCGCACGGTCACCGTGATCGGCTCGATGAGCGACGCGGACATCACCGCCTTCCGCGGCAAACTGGGCGAGTTGGGCAAGGCCAGCCGCGCGTCGGTCGGCCAGGTGCTGTCGGGCGGGGATGCCAACACCGATGTCGCCAAGGCCTTCGACAAGAGCCTGGGCAGCTTCATCAAGAGCGCAGACACCGCGGTGGACCTCTCGTCGATCGATCCGAACACGGGGGTCGCGGCCCTGCAGTCCGCCGATGCGGACCACAAGGCCATGATGACCTCGCTGAACGCCTTGCTCAAGCAGGTGGAGGCCGATGCCGAGGCCGACCTGAGCGAGCTGCGCCATGCTTTGGTGGTGCAAGAGGTGGTGATCGGCACCATCGGCCTGCTGGCTTGCCTGGGCGCTTTTGGCTTCGCGTGGGCCATGCAAAAACGCATCTTGCAGGATGTGCACTTGGCGCTGGACGCGGCCAATCATGTGGCCGATGGCCGCTTCGACGTGGACCTGCGCAGCCAGCGCGACGACGAGATCGGGCAGCTGCTGGGCGCCCTGGCGCGCATGACGCACGAGCTGTCGTCCTCGATCCAGACGGTGCAGCGGGCCGCGCAGTCCATCGAGACGGCCTCCAGCGAAATCGCCGCCGGCAACCAGGACCTCAGCCAGCGCACCGAGACCACGGCGTCCAGCCTGCAGGAAACCGCGTCCTCGATGGACCAGCTCACCGGCACCGTGCGCCAGACCGCCGAGTCCGCGCGCTCGGCCAACAGCCTGGCCACCGATGCCACCGCGGCCGCCCGCCATGGCGGCGAGGTGATGCAGCAGGTGGTGAGCAACATGACCGAGATCGACACCGCCTCGCGCAAGATCAACGAGATCATCAGCGTCATCGACGGCATCGCCTTCCAGACCAACATCCTGGCGCTGAACGCCGCCGTGGAAGCCGCCCGTGCCGGCGAGCAGGGCCGCGGCTTTGCGGTGGTGGCGGGCGAGGTGCGTTCGCTGGCGAAACGCAGCGCGGACGCCGCCCGCGAGATCAAGACCCTGATCAGCAGCTCGACCGAGCGCGTCGAAGCCGGCTCGCGCCTGGTGCAGGAGGCCGGTGCCTCCATGCAAGGCATCGTGACCGGGGTGGAGCACGTCACCCAGATCATCCGCGAGATCACGCAGGCGGCCGATCAGGAGTCCGAAGGCATCGGCCACGTCAGCCAGGCCGTGACCCGGCTGGACCAGATGACGCAGCAGAACGCCGCCCTGGTCGAGCAATCGGCCGCGGCCGCCGAAAGCCTCAAGGACCAGGCCGAGACCCTGGCCACCGTGGTGGGGCGCTTCCGCCTGCGGGCCTGAGGCTCGGGTTCAGCCCGGTCTTCGGCGTCAGGCCGCCGTCTTGGGGTTGCGGTAGACGTCGATCAGGTCGCCCCGTGGCCCGAACAGGCGCTCGCGCCACGAGGCCTCCAGCGCCTGCGTGGCCTGCTGGCTGGGGTGGAACTTGCGGCGCCAGAAGGTGGGCATGTGGCGCAGCACCTCGCTGATGAGGGCGCCGCGTCCGAACAGGGCTTTCAGGCCCCGGCGGTTGTCGCTGAACTTGAACAGCTGCCCTTCTTTGACGAGCAGGTGCACCCAGCTGGCCACCACCGGCAGGCCGATGAAGAGGCCGACCAGCCAGCCGGCCTGCTTGCGCTCGCGCTGCGTGCCGCCGATGAGGTCGAACACGTCGTAGGCCACCGATTTGTGCTCCAGCTCCTCCAGCGCATGCCAGTACCAGAGCTTGAGCATCTCGGGGTCGGACGATGCCGCCAGGGCCTTGTCGGTCAGCCACTGCTCGGCCAGGTGGGCGGTGAAGTGTTCCATCTGCGTCGTGCAGGCCAGTTGCAGCCGGGGTGAGAAGCGCTCCAGCTGGCGCAGCCCGAAGCGCACGTAACGTGCGGGCAGGTCCACGTCGAAGCCGCGCTCGCGGAAGAAGTCGTTGAGGCGGTCGTGCTCGCGGCCATGCAAGGCTTCCTGGCCCATGAAGCCGGACACCTGCGCCTTGAGCACCGGGTCGGTGATGCGGTCACGGAAGTTGCGCACCGATTCCATGAAGAAGCGCTCGCCCGGCGGGAAGATGCCGGAGAACACCACGAACACCAGGCTGGCCAGCGGGTTCTGGTCGAAGAAGAAATAGCGCTGGGGCGCCTCGGAGAAGCGGAAGTCGATGTGGCGGGGCGGGATGCCCACTTTGGCGCCAGTGAGTGGGCCGGTGGGGGCGCTGGTGGGTGTGCCGGTGATGGCCTGGGCTGCGGTGGTGTCGGTCATGGGGCGTCTCCTGGATGCTGCACGGCAGGTTGACGTGCACGATAATCAGTGACAGTTTGTTCCGAATGTTCATTCGGATTCAATTCGGATCTCTGGATGTCCGCACAGCGAAGCCATGCCACGCACCCCCCGACAGCAGCGCGCCAAAACCACCGTCGAAGCCATCCTGGACGCCGGCTACATCAGCCTGGGCCGACATGGCCTGGCGGGCACGACGACCACGCACATCGCCGACATCGCGGGCGTCAGCGTGGGCTCGGTGTACGAGTACTTCAAGAACAAGGAAGCGATCTACGAAGCCATGCTGGCGCGTTTCGTGCGCGACCTGGTGGGGGTGCTGGAGCCCTTGACGCCACGCGTCGTGCGCATGCCGCTGACCGAGGCCATCCCGACCATCCTCTACGGCGTGCAGGCCCTGCTGTTGCGCGACGAGCAGCGCTACCTGAAGTACGCCCGTGAGGTGTTCAACGCCGACCTGCGGCTGGACCTGGCCGAGGTGTCGCGCCTGTTGGGCAACATCATCGTGCAGTACCTGTTGCAGAACCCGCAGTACGCCAACCTGCGGCGTTTCGCGGCCATGAGCTACATCTTCGTCAACGCGGGGATGTTCACGGTGATCCGGCACATGTCGGACCCCAACCCGCCCATCACCTACGACGAGCTGGTCGATGGCCTGGCCCACATGGTGAGCCACTACGTGCGCATGGAGCAGCACCTGATGCGGCGTGCCGCGCCAGGGGCGGGCGCAGCGCCTGCAAGCGCCGCAGACTGAGGGCGTTCAGCCGGCCACGGGTGCGTTGGCCAGGGCGGCCGCCAGGTGGGCGTCGAGGACGTCCAGTGGCACGGCCAGGCGCGAGGCCGCATCGGGCACATCGCGCACGGCCGCTGCCCACACCGGCGCGGGCCAGCGGGCGTCCCAGTCGAAGCGCGCGATCACGTGCCAGTGCAGGTGCGGCACCACATTGCCCAGGCTGGCCAGGTTGACCTTGGTGGGTTGCAGCGCCGCGCGCAGCACGGTTTCCACCTTGGCCACGGCCTGCATCAGGTGGCTGCGGTCGGCCGGGGCCAGGTCGGTCCACTCGGCGACATGGGCGTTCCAGATCACGCGGTAGAAGGCGGGGTGGTCGGTGCTTTGCGCATCGCCCACCGCGCGGATCACGCGCAGCTTGTCACTGCGCCAGACCAACAGGCCGCCGTCACGCTCGCAGAGCTCACACGAACCGTGAGGCCCGTGCGTCACACCAGCACCCGCTCGATGCCGCCGTTGTTGGCGCGGGCCACGTACTCCGGCATCCAGTTCTCGCCCAGGATCTGGCGGGCCATCTCGATGACGATGTAGTCGGCTTCCAGCAGGCCGTTGGCGGTGTCTTCGCCGTAGCGGCTCAGGCCCTGCAGGCAGGCCGGGCAGGAGGTCAGCACCTTGACGTTGTCCTTCGGACCGATCAGGCCTTGCCCGCGCAGCTCGGCCTCGCCCTTGCGGATCTCTTCTTCCTTGCGGAAGCGGATCTGCGTGGACACGTCCGGGCGGTTCACGGCCAGGGTGCCGGCTTCGCCGCAGCAGCGCTCGGACTTGACGACGCCGTCGCCCAGCAGGGCCTTGACGGTCTTCATCGGGTCCTGCAGCTTCATGGGCGTGTGGCAGGGGTCGTGGTACAGGAAAGCGCCCTTGCCCTGCAGGGTGATGCCCTTCTCGAGCAGGTACTCGTGGATGTCGATGATGCGGCAGCCGGGGAAGATCTTGTCGAACTGGTAGCCCTGCAGCTGGTCGTAGCAGGTGCCGCAGGACACGACCACCGTCTTGATGTCCAGGTAGTTCAGCGTGTTGGCCACGCGGTGGAACAGCACCCGGTTGTCGGTGATCATCTTCTCGGCCTTGTCGAACTGGCCGGCACCGCGTTGCGGGTAGCCGCAGCACAGGTAGCCCGGCGGCAGCACGGTCTGCACGCCGGCATGCCACAGCATGGCTTGCGTGGCCAGGCCGACCTGGCTGAACAGGCGCTCCGAGCCGCAACCGGGGAAGTAGAAGACGGCTTCGGTGTCGGCCGTGGTCTGCTTGGGGTCGCGGATGATGGGGACGTAGTCGCGGTCTTCGATGTCCAGCAGCGCACGCGCCGTCTTCTTGGGCAGGCCACCCGGCATCTTCTTGTTGATGAAGTGGATGATCTCCTGCTTCAGCGGGGCCTTGCCGACCGAGGCGGGCGGGGCGTCGGTCTGTTTGCGCGCCACCACCTTCATCACGTCATTCGCCATGCGTTGCAGCGGCATGGCCACGTCCACCAGCGCCGAGCGGATCAGCTTGATGGTCTGCGGGTTGTTGGTGTTGAGCATGGCCATGCCGGCCGCACCGGCAGGACGGAAGCTCTTCTTGCCCATCTTGTTGAGCAAGTTGCGCATGTTCATCGACACGTCGCCGAAGTCGATCTTGACCGGGCAGGGCGTCAGGCACTTGTGGCAGACCGTGCAGTGGTCGGCCACGTCCTCGAACTCTTCCCAGTGCTTGATGGACACGCCGCGGCGCGTCTGCTCTTCGTACAGGAAGGCCTCGACCAGCAGCGAGGTCGCCAGGATCTTGTTGCGCGGGCTGTAGAGCAGGTTGGCGCGCGGCACGTGGGTGGCGCACACCGGCTTGCACTTGCCGCAGCGCAGGCAGTCCTTCATGGACGTGGCGATGTCGCCGATGTCCGACTGCTGCATGATCAGCGACTCGTGGCCCATCAGCCCGAACGAGGGCGTGTAGGCCTCGGTCAGGTCGGCGGCGTGGACGTCGTCGCCCAGCGCCTTCAGGGCGGCGCCGCGCAGCAGCTTGCCCTTGTTGAAGCGCCCTTGCGGGTCCACCTTGGACTTGTAGGCCGTGAACTTGGCCATCTCGTCGTCGGTCATGAACTCCAGCTTGGTGATGCCGATGCCGTGTTCGCCCGAGATCACGCCGTCCAGGCCTCGCGCCAGCTTCATGATGCGCGCCACGGCTTCGTGCGCCGTCTGCAGCATCTCGTAGTTGTCGGAGTTGACCGGGATGTTGGTGTGCACATTGCCGTCGCCGGCGTGCATGTGCAGGGCCACCCAGACGCGGCCACGCAGCACCTGCTTGTGGATGCGCTTGAGCTCATCGACGATGGGCGCCATGGCCGCACCGTTGAAGACCTTGGCCAGCGGCTCGCGGATTTCCTTCTTCCAGCCGGCGCGGATGCTCCACGTCTGCAGCAGGTTGAAGACGGTGTCACGGCCGGCCATGCCCTCGTCGGGCACGTAAGTGCCGTTGCGGTGCTGCTCGTAGCCGAGTGCGACCAGCTCGGCATCGACCTGCGACAGCGGCGTGTCGATGCGGTCGTGCAGGAAGCGCCAGCGCGCGCGCACCTCGGCCAGCAGGGCCTGGGCGGCGTCGATTTTCTCGGTGAGCTGCTCGGGGCTGGGCAGCTCGGAGGGGTCGTCGGTCTTGCCGATGAAGTTGGCGATGTGGGCCGGCTCGGACGCGAAGAAGGCGTCGAAGGCGTCCAGCAGGGCCAGCTTGTTGCGCAGGCTCAGCTCGATGTTGATGCGCTCGATGCCCAGCGTGTACTCGCCCATGCGCGGCAGCGGGATCACCACGTCTTCGTTCACCTTGAAGGCGTTGGTGTGCTTGGCGATGGCGGCGGTGCGCTTGCGGTCGGCCCAGAACTTCTTGCGGGCGTCCGAGCTGACGGCCACGAAGCCTTCGCCGTTGCGGCCGTTGGCCAGGCGGATGACCTCGCTGGTGGCGCGGGCCACGCGGTCTTCGTCGTCGCCGACGATGTCACCGATCAGCACCATCTTGGGCAGGCCGGAGCCACCCACCGTGCGCTTGCTCTTGGTGGCGTAACCCACGGCCTTGAGGTAGCGGTCGTCGAGGTGCTCCAGGCCGGCCAGGATGGCGCCACCCGCTTGCTTCATTTCCTCGAACATGAAGTCCTTGATCTCGACGATCGAGGGCACGCACAGGGTCGGGTTGCCGAAGAATTCCAGGCACACCGTGCGGGTGTGCTTGGGCATGCGGTGGACGATCCAGCGGCAGCTGGTGATCAGGCCGTCGCAGCCTTCTTTCTGGATGCCGGGCAGGCCGGCGAGGAACTTGTCGGTGACGTCTTTCCCCAGGCCTTCCTTGCGGAAGGTGCGGCCGGGGATGTCGAGGCGCTCGGTGCGGATGGGCGTTTTGCCATCGGCCTGGAAATAGCGCAGCTCGAAGCTGGCCGTCTCGACGTCGTGGATCTTGCCCAGGTTGTGGTTGAGGCGAACCACCTCCAGCCATTGCGCGTCGGGCGTGACCATGCGCCACGAGGCGAGGTTGTCCAGGGCGGTGCCCCACAGCACGGCCTTTTTGCCGCCGGCGTTCATGGCGACGTTGCCGCCCACGCAGGAGGCTTCGGCCGAGGTCGGGTCCACGGCGAAGACGAAGCCGGCGCGCTCGGCGGCATCGGCCACGCGCTGCGTGACCACGCCCGCGCCCGTCCAGACGGTGGCGACCGGCTGGTCCACGCCGGGCAGGGCCACCATCTCGACCTCGGTCATCTGTTCGAGCTTCTCGGTGTTGATGACCGCGCTCTTCCAGGTCAGCGGCACGGCGCCGCCGGTGTAGCCGGTGCCGCCCCCACGCGGGATGATGGTCAGGTCGAGTTCGACGCAACCCTTGACCAGGGCCGCCATTTCTTCTTCGGTGTCCGGTGTGAGGACGACGAAGGGGTACTCGACGCGCCAGTCGGTGGCGTCGGTCACGTGCGAAACGCGGCTCAGGCCATCGAACTTGATGTTGTCGGCGCGGGTGACGGCACCCAGCACCTGGGCCGTGCGCTTGCGCAGCGTGGCGGTTTGGTCGAAGGCCTTGGCGAAGCGGTCGATGGCCTGGCGGGCGCTGGCCAGCAACTCGGCCACGAGCTTGTCGCGGGAGGCGTCTTGCGCTGCATGGGCGGCGTCGGCCTGGACGTCGGCGCTGTGGCGGCGGCGGTCCACTTCGCCCAGGCGGTGCTGCAGCGCTTCAATGAGCTGGCCGCGTCGCTTGGGGTTGTCCAGCAGGTCGTCCTGCAGGTAGGGGTTGCGCTGCACCACCCAGATGTCGCCCAGCACTTCATAGAGCATGCGCGCGGAGCGGCCGGTCTGGCGTTCGGTGCGCAGCAGGCTGAGCACCTCCCAGGCGCGCTGGCCCAGCAGGCGCTGGACGATTTCGCGGTCCGAGAAGGACGTGTAGTTGTAGGGAATCTCGCGCAGGCGCGGGTGGCCGTCGGTGAGGACCTTGGCGGCCTGGGCGGTCATGTGGTTCAGCTCGGTGGGTGCGTTCATGGGGAGAGGTCTTCGCGCCTGAGGCGGAATGGTACCGCAGCCGCCTTCACCTTCCGGGGAAAAGGCCACTTCCAGGGGCCTTGTGGATCGCTTCAAGGCGGGGGCATCTGGGTATGCTCATGCCCATGACGATGCCGGCTTCCCACCTCGCGCCATGGCCTTATCCCTGCTGGATTGCCCACCGTGGCGCCGGCACGCTGGCCCCTGAGAACACCCTGGCGGCCTTCCGCCTCGGGGCGGACCACGGTTTCGCCATGTTCGAGTGCGACGTCAAGCTCAGCGCCGATGGCGAGCCCTTCCTGTTGCACGATGCGGAACTCGACCGCACCACCAACGGCCAGGGGGCGTCCGCGCTGCTGAGCTGGGACGCGCTGTCGCGCCTGGACGCTGGCAGCTGGCACGGCCGCGCCTATGCGGGCGAGCCGCTGCTGCGCCTGGAGGCCCTGGCCCGCTGGCTGCAAGGCCTGGGGCTGATGGTCAACCTGGAGATCAAGCCCAACCCGGGCGACGACACCCGCACCGGCCGCGTCGTGGCCGAGCGCGTGGCGGCCCTGTGGGCGCGCAGCGAGGTCAAGCCTTTGCTGAGCTCGTTCAGCGTGGCGGCCCTGGAAGCGGCCATGCTGGCCCAGCCCGAGCTGCCGCGCGCCCTGCTGCTGGACCGCTGGCAGCCCGAGGGCATCGACGAGGCCACCCGCCTGGGCTGTTGCGCCATGGTGGTGCACCAGGCTTTCCTGAACGACCGCCGCATCGAGGCCATCCACGCCGCGGGCATGAAGTCGCTGGCCTACACCGTCAACGACGCCGAACGCGCCGGCACGCTGTGGCTGTCCGGCCTGGACGGCATGGTCACCGACCGCGTGGACCTGTTCGAACCCCAGGCTCGCCTGGGCGCCTGCCCGGGGCTGAGCCTGGCGCTCGACGTGCTGATCGCCTGATCAGGCCTTTCTTTTGCCCGTGATGCCGTCCACCACGTAGTGGGCCAGGGCGTAGACCGTCTCCGAGGGGTTGTAGCCAATCGAGGTGGGCAGCAGGCTGGCGTCCACCACGTAGAGGCTGCGCACATCGTGCGTTTCGCCCTGCGGGTTGACCACGGTGCGCTTCGGGTCGGCGCCCATGCGGCAGGTGCCTTGCGGGTGGAAGGAGGTGTAGCGGTAGCGTGCCTTCTCGTTCTTCAAGGCCATGATGGTCGGCACGATGTCCTGCTCGCGGGTGATCTCCACCTTCTGCGAAGCCGGGATGTGCAGCGTCTTGGCGCCCGAGGCCCACAGCACGCGCGCCGTGGTGATCAGGCCCTTCTTCATGGCCTCGAAGTCCTCGTCATCGACGTCGTACTTGATCTCCTTGACGCCATTGTTCCAGGTGACTTCGCCGCAGTTCTTGTCGTGGATGAGGCTGATGAGGCGCACCGTGTTCTTGTAGTGCGTCATGTAGGCCGCATAGGGCTTGCCGGTGCCGGGCTCGACCTGGGTGCTGGCCTCGACCGGGTCCTGCACGGCGTTGAGCAGCAGGTAGCCGCCGGCCTGGGGCAGGGTGTACTTGTCCATGTACAGCGAGTGGGTGGCGCCGAAGAAGTCGCGCACGTCCTGCGCGAAGATGCCGGTGACGGACATGGTCGGGTGGCAGGCGAAGTTTTTGCCAACCTGGCCGCTGCTGTTGGCGATGCCGCTGCGCAGCAACAGGATGGGCGACTGCACCGGGCCGGCGGCCAGCACCACGATGGGCGCCTTCACCACCACGTCGGCCTTCTTCTGGCCGGTGGCCGGGTCGATCACCTCGGCCTGCACGCCGCTGGCGCGGCCATCGGTGGTGGTGATGCGGGTCACGCGGGTGTCGGCGACGATCTTGGCGCCGTGCGCCACCGCCCAGGGCAGGTAGGTGACCAGCATGGACTGCTTGCGGTCGGAGGCACAGCCTGAGAAGCAGGCGCCGCTCATCACGCAGTCCTTGACGTTGCGGCGGGCCTTGCCGCGCGGCAGGCGCAGCTTGTCCAGGCCCTTGCCGATCAGTTCGGCGCCGGCGCTGGTTTCGTGGCCCGCCACGGTGTTGATGCGCAGGTTGCGCTCGACCAGCTCGAAGTAGGGCTTCATGACGGCGGGCGTCAGGTTCGTCAGGCCGAAATCCTTGCCCCAGGCGTGCAGGTAGTGGTCGGGCGTGCGGAAGCACAGCGCCGCGTTCACCACGGTGGAGCCGCCCACGCAAGCGCCTTGCAGGATGGCGATGTCGCCGGTGGCGTTGTTCTGGCCACCGTGGTCGGCATACAGCTGGCCCATGCTGACGGCCAGCATCTCGGTGAATTTCTCGGAGGGCACGTAGGGGCCGGCCTCCAGCACGATGACCTTTTTGCCGGATTGGGCCAGCTCGAAGGCGGCGATGGCACCACCGGCGCCCGAGCCGATGACGACGGCATCGGCTTCCCAGTGGATCTGGCTGTCGCGGATGTCGGAGGCCTGGGTGACCTGCAGGCCGTGCTTGGGCACGGCGGCGGCGGGGATGCGGGCCTTGTTCTTGGCGATGTGAACGGTGTTCATGGTGTGTCTGTCTCCGTGGGGTGCGTCGGACTTCAGGCCTTGGGCAGCGGGGCGTTGCCCAACGAGGGGATGCCGCTGCGGCGCGTGAAGGGGCCGGGGTAGCCCAGCGGGGCCCAGGTGGGCGGGTTGGCGAAGTAGGACAGGGCCAGGAGCTTCTTGAGGCCCATGCTCAGGGCGCGCTTGGGCTCTTCGGGCGCGTTGGCCGGGCGGAG
>Ga0209107_10000671_pt1 | contig 19670 bp, 17 predicted proteins | sample LakErihyJuly2011_2_FD_187460 | JGI IMG/M metagenome (GOLD analysis project Ga0209107, IMG submission 187460) | Freshwater microbial communities from dead zone in Lake Erie, Canada - CCB hypolimnion July 2011 (SPAdes) (version 2) | ecosystem: Environmental > Aquatic > Freshwater > Lentic >...
GTATCGTGGGCACGGTGCCTGAGTTGTTTACGGGCGTCGAATATGCCCGAGGCAAAAGTTATACGGTGCAACCCGGTGGGCGCCTGTTTGACCCGGTTAAACGTGAGGCCGTGGTCGGCTCGATGGTGGCGGCGCAGCGGAAGCTAAAGGTGGGCGACACGTTTAAGCCTTTTCATGGGCTCGCCTTCGATGTGAGGGCCGAGCACGCGGATTTATACACCGTCGTGGGTATACTCGCCCCGACCGCTACACCGGCGGACCGGGTGGTGTGGATACCGCTGGTGGGCGTACAGACGATGAGCGGGCATGATGCGCGTGCCGCGACCGATGTGAGCGCTGTATTGATCCAGCTGAGGGCAGCGTCGGCAGGTATGATGATGGATATGATGTACAACAGGCAGGGCAACCGGCTCACGTTGGCTTATCCCGTGGGGGCGATCGTGGCAGATTTATTTAACAAGATCGGCTGGATCGACCAGGTGCTCGCGCTGGTGGCTTATCTGGTGGCGTTGGTCGCGGGCGGCTCGGTGCTGGCGAGTATCCATGCTTCGATGGATGCACGGCGCCGCGACATCGCGATTCTGCGGGCGTTGGGTGCGCGGCGACGCACGATATTTGGCGCGATTGTCGCGGAAGCGGCGAGTATCGGTGCACTTGGCGCGGTGGCGTCGTTGGTGATTTACGGGGTGCTGTTTGTCGGCGTAGCAGGAATCATCCGCACGCAGACCGGGGTGGCCTTGGATGTTTTCCAGTGGCACCCCGTGTTGGTGTTAGCCCCCGCCGGACTCGTGGCGCTGGGTGCATTGGGCGGCGTTTTGCCGGCTTGGAAAGCCTACCGCACACCTGTGGCTGAGAACCTGGCTCCGGCGTCGTAATCGGATAACCACCATGCAAAAAAAAATCGGTAGTTTCATTCTGGCCTTGAGTCTGAGTCTGGGTTTCTCGGGCTGTGGGCCCAGCTCCACGTCTAACCCCAAGGTGGCTGATGGCCCTACGCACGACCATGCACATGGCCATGCGCATCACGCCCCGCACGGTGGTACTGCGGTGGTTTTGGGTGCCGAGGCTTATCATATCGAGTTCGTCATCGACGCCGCTGCAGGCCAACTTTCCGCCTACGTCCTTGATGGGGAGATGGAGAACTTTATCCGCATCCAAGCCCCCGCGATCGAGGTGGTCGCCCAGGTGGCAGCGGGCGAACAGACGTTGCTGTTCAAGCCCGTGGCCAACTCGGCTACCGGTGAGACCGAGGGCGATACCTCGTTGTACCGGGCCAGCGCCGAGTGGTTGCGGGTGACGCCTAAGTTTGACGGTGTTATCAAGTCCATCACCGTACGTGGGCAGGAGTTTAAGTCAGTTTCGTTTAACTTTCCCCGTGGCAATGAGCATCACCACTAAACCATCACGGTGGCGTGTTTCGTGCTCTAATTCCCGTATGAATATGCGTGCGTTGAGGTCCGTGATTTTGTTGGGGGGCGGCTCGCTGATGGCGGTTTCGCCAGTCGGCTTGCGGCTTCATGCGACCACCGGGACGGAAAACGCCAGTGCGTTAGCGGCGGCACCTGAGATCGTTGATGGTCATACCAAACTTGGATTTGAGCGGCTCGCGGCGTTTAAGTTTATCGCGCCTAACTATGACCCCAATGCCGATCCGGCCGTCGTGCTGCCGTTGATCGACGCGCAGATCCCGGCGGAGATTAAAAAGTACGATGGTAAAATGGCTATACTCACTGGCTACATGCTGCCGATTCGAATGGATGGAACCCAGGTGACGGAGTTGATGCTGGTGAGCAGTCCGGCGGCCTGCTGCTACGGGGCGGTACCCGCGGTCAATGAGTGGGTCGTCATTAAGATGAAGCCCGGTGCGGCGGTATCCGCGCAGCTGGACGTCCCCGTGTCGTTTCGCGGTAAGCTCACCGTGCGCGGTCATCTTGAAGGCGGTTACCTGACGAGCATCTACGCGCTTGAGGGGCATTCGATGAGCATGCCCTGAGTAGGAAAAGTGGGGGGACCAACGACTGGATCCAGTCGCGGATCAAAATCGCTACGCGATCTCGCTACGTTCGAAGTTGGAGGGGGAGTCTCGAACGCGCGTAGCGAGACAACGGAGTCGTTTCGATCGGGGCATCAAAATCGCTCCGCGATCTCGCTACGTTCGGAGTGTGGGCGAGGTTTGAACGCGTAGCGGGACGACGGAGTCGTTTCGTTCGGGGACGGCCTAATTTCAGCCAGGCGTTGGGTGACAGCCTTTCTTCAGCGCCTCGCCAGCAGGGCGTAGATCAAGACCGCGCCGGCCACCGAGACATTGAGCGACTCCACGCGGCCGCTGCCTGGGATCGTCACCAAACGCGTGCAAGCCCGCTCCACTTCGGGCGCGAGACCGTGCTCCTCGTTGCCCAACACCACCGCCATCGGCTTGGCTGGACCGGCCAACACCACGGGTTTGCCTCCCCGTGCCGCTGCACCCGCCACGTCGTAACCCGCCGCCGCCAAATCACGCATCAGTTTGGCCAAATCCGGCGTCCGCCATACCTCGACCTGCTCCAAGCCGCCTTCAGACACCCGGAAGGCCGCCTCGCCTGGCAGTGCCGCTTGCGGATGCGAGGGTATGATAATGTGCTCCACCCCAAAAAACGCCGCCGTACGGGCAATCGCGCCTAAATTGTGGGCATTGCCAATGCGATCGAGCAGCACCAGTGGCGTGCGTTTCGCCGCCCATTTGGCCACCACCTGCGCATCGGGCGCACGCAACTTCGGCGCTTCGATCACAGCTATAATGCCGCCGTGATGGACACTCCCGGCGATTTTCTCCAACTCGGCCGCCGGCACGCAGCGGTACACCTTGCGCGCCACCGCCAGCGCCTTGCACAACGCGCCGACTTTACGCCCGGTCGCCTCGTCAAAAAACAGCCGTTTGATCGACGCCGGATCTCGCTCGAAGCGCGACCGCACCGCCACCAGACCACACAGATTCAGTTCTTTGGAATTCGTCATACTGTTTAAAAACAAGGCAGTTTAGCCGCAAAAGAACGCAAGGAGCGCAAAGAACAAACCCTGCATTTCTATGTGTTCTATGCTTTCTTTCGCGGCTAAAGAATCTGCGTTTCGTGTGTGCGTTTATTCCTTCACCTCGCCGACCAAAGTAAACTCCTCGCGGTCGTGGTAAAGGTGGCGGATGCGCACATTGACTCCGTAGCGCGAAAACACCGATTCGGGCGCACGCATCTCGGCGAGCAAGGCGAGGGGATCGACCCGGCCGAACTTCAAGATAACCACAAAGCGGCGACACCACTTGTTGGCCAACCACGGGGTGATCAGGTTTTCGACCACGTGATGCGGCTCTTCGACGAGGTCGCAAAACATCCAGTCAAACACCTGCCCAGAGGCCGGCCGGAATTGAAATGCGTCCTCCATACGGTGCTCGATCTTGTAGTTGTTATATGCGCCGCCTTTGAGCGGGCCGTTGTCGACCGCAACGATCTTGGCCCCGCGTTTGGACGCGCTGTAGCTCCAGCCGCCGGGCGCGGCACCGAGGTCGGCGACCGTCTCCTCGAATTGCGGTTCGCGGCCGAGCACGATGTAGGCCTCTTCGATTTTGAGGTAAGAGCGCGACGGCGCTTGCTCGTCGTCGGCCATGCGGCGCTGTCCTCCGAAGATCGCCTCGCGAGAGACGTAGGCGCGTTTGAAATCGACGAAAAACACATAAAGCCCGCGCAACCGGGCGACGCCTCGGGGCTTGGTGACGACGGCGAGTTTGGCCACGCGCGCCATGCGCTTTTTAAGGTTTTCGTAGACCATTTTCTCCACGCCTTTGACGCGTCGACCAAGGCCATCGAGCTCGGCGGCTTCTTCAAACAGGCAGGGCCACTCCGCCTCAAACCGGTCGGACTTGGCGGTGGTTAAAAACTGCTCGGTGATTTTAGCGGCCAGCGCGTTGACCGAGTCGGCCGAGATCTCGACGGGGTCGAGCAGGATCATCTGCGGGAAACAAAGATCGGGTACGTCGGGTGTTGCCGGATTGGGCTCGGTACGGACCCAGCCCGGGCCCTGTTCGACTGGGGCGTAACCCCGTGCGGTCAACTCGCCGGCGAGCAAATCCACGAATCCCGGTTGGCAGGTAAAGATCATTTGCGCCGCAGCGTGCCGCCCGTGTGCAGAAGCGGCGAGAATTTTAACGGACGAGTCGGCGGCAGCATGGTTTAAGACTTTCCTGTAGCGGATCGAAATCGCTTCGCGATCTCGTTACGTTCGGAGTGTGGGCGAGGCTTGAACGCGTAGCGGGACAACGGAGTCGTTTCGATCAGGGAAAGTTTAATTTCAAGCAGGCGTTGGTATAGGGTCTGATCAATACACATTAACGTGCTAAAAGACTCCAGGGATAAGCGCTGTTTTTTAAGTTCATTAGCCCCCCTACTCAAAGAACGGGCTTGGGCTTGTGGAGCCAAGGCAAGCGGGAATGCGTTGAAAAGCCATCGACTTAGCCATGGGACATGCCGTGCTTTTGCTCATTCGAGTACGAGCTAAGTCCTTTTATGTTTTTGCTTCATGCGGTTTAAAATCGATTGGTTTTTGGCGGGAATGATTGCCGCTGTGGGGCTGGCTTGGGCGCTGCCTTCGCCGGGAGCCAAGTCGGGCCCCCTGCATCCCGATTTTGTAAATCGATTCGGCGTGGCACTCATTTTTTTTCTTAACGGCGTCTCGTTGTCCTTTGCCTCAATGAAGGCGGGAGCACTTCGGTGGCCTCTGCATCTGGTCGTGCAACTGAGCACTTTCTTGCTGTTCCCCCTCGTCGGGCTCGGGCTGCTGACACTAAGTGGAAACCTCCTCGTCCCAGCGCTCGGCCTAGGGTTTTTCTTCCTTTGTGCATTGCCGTCAACGGTTTCGTCCTCAGTGGCGATGACGTCTGCTGCCAAAGGCAACGTTCCCGCTGCGGTGTTTAATTCCACACTTTCCAGCCTGATCGGTGTTTTCGTAACACCACTGTGGATTAGCTGGATCGGCCAGAGCCAGGGTGGGCACGCGATGTCTTTGTTGAAGGTCATAACCGATTTGTTGCTTTGGCTGATCTTACCTTTGATGCTCGGCCAACTGAGCCGTCCATGGTTGGCAGACTGGGCGAAGCGTCGCAGGCCGTGGCTCTTCGCCGTGGATCGCGTCACCATCTTGTTTATCATCTACACGTCGTTTTGTGATTCGATCTTGCGTGGGGTTTGGTCGGAGCAAGGCGCAGGAACGCTCATCTCTGCCCTGATTGGAGGCGGTGTGATTTTTTTCATCATGTTCGGCCTCGTTTGGGCGATCTGCCGCTTACTTGATTTCCCGTTACCCGATAGAATCACCGCGGTATTTTGCGGCTCTAAGAAGACCCTCGTTTCAGGTGTACCCATGGCGCAGATCATCTTTAGCTCGGATCCTCGTCTTGGGATTATTCTGCTGCCGCTGATGATCTATCATTCGATGCAACTGGTGATCTGCGCCGTCCTCGCCGACCGTTGGGGACGCAGGAGTGCCGATGCACAGTGAACGGATGTGCGCTTCGTGAACGGGTAGCGGGACGACGGAGTCGTTTCGTTCGGGAACGACAATCCCACGCAACCGTGATTAAAACTCCTTCCATGCGAGCGCCACACCCGGTTGCGACCAACCGAAACCAGATGTGGCAGGTGCTTACCCTGAGATAACAATCAATGCTTCGCCTGCGGACACCGGACGACCTTCCACGCAACGGATTTCCCTGATCTGGCCGGCACGGGTGGCGACCACCGTGACTTCCATCTTCATCGATTCAAGAATCACCAGCGCCTGGCCTTCGCTCACCGTTGCACCGGGCTCGACCAGGATTTTCCAGATATTTCCTGGGATGTGTGAAGGGATGGCTACGCAACCTGCAGGGATCGCCTGCTCGTCCACCACGGCTGCGGATTCGTCGCTCGCCGAGAAATTGAGCTGACCGCTCTCCACCCAGCGCTGGCGCTCGGCTTCGAAGGCGGCCTGTTGTTTGGTTTTGAACGCGGTGATTTCATCGGTGTTGTCGGCGAGAAACTGTTGATAATCACGCAGGCGGAAGGTGGTTTCCTCGATCTTCAGCTTCACTTTGCCCTGTGGGAAATCCTCACGGAACTGCGTCAGCTCAGCGTTGGAAACCGGGTAAAAGCGGATCTGGTCAAAAAAGCGCAGGAGCCACGGTTTGCCGTCAACGAAGTCGGCGGTTTGCTTGTAGCGATTCCACATCTGGCAAGTGCGGCCGATGAACTGGTAACCACCAGGTCCCTCCATGCCGTAGATGCACAAATACGCACCGCCGATGCCGACCGCGTTTTCCGGCGTCCAGGTGCGGGCGGGGTTGTACTTGGTGGTGACGAGACGGTGGCGTGGATCGACCGGCGTGGCTACCGGAGCGCCCAGATAAACGTCGCCGAGGGCGAGCACCAGATAGCTCGCGTTGAAACAGATGCGGTACACCTCTTCAAGGTTCGGCAGGTCGTTGATGCGCCTAATAAACTCCAAGTTGCTCGGGCACCACGGCGCGTCCTTGCGCACGATCTGCATGTACTTGCGGATGGCGAGCAGGGTGGATTCATCTTCCCACGACAGCGGCAGGTGTACGATTCGGGAAGGCACCTCGATGTCATCGATTGGAGGGAGTTCACCCTCGGCACGAAGGAGGATTTCCATGAGCCGCTCCATGGGCAGGATGCGGTAATCGAAGTGAATCTGCAGCGAGCGGATGCCTGGGGTGAGGTCGATAAGGCCGGGAATCGGGTGGCGTTTGAGCCACGTCAGCAGCGCGTGGGCGCGCATGCGCAGAGCGATATCGAGCTGGAGTGGACCATATTCAACAAGAACGTACGAATCGCCCGCCCGGCGATAAACTACGGCAGGAGCAGTGGGCCGCGCCGGCAGCGAGTGGAGCACGGCGGGTTCGGGAGGAGTGTCACCTAATGGGTGACACTTTGGTTTGGGCGCGCGTTTTAGGGACTCGACTTCGGCGTCTTGGGCGAGGGAAAGGATGCGGGCATTCTCAGCGGTGAGAGCAACGAAGCGGACTTTATCGCCGGGCTTGAGCTGGCCCATTTTCCAGAGCTCCGCTTGCACGATCGTAAACGGGCAAACAAAACCACCGCAGCTGGGGCCGTCGGGTCCGAGGATGATGGGCATGTCACCAGTGAAATCCACCGCGCCAATCGCATAGGCGTTGTCGTGGATGTTACTCGGATGCAGTCCAGCTTCGCCGCCGTCGCGCCGTGCCCACTCGGGCTTGGGGCCAATCAGGCGAATGCCGGTACGAGCGGAGTTGTAGTGCACTTCGTAGGCGGTCGTGAGCAGCACCTGGATGTCGGCGTCCGTGAAGAAATCGGGTGCGCCGTGCGGACCGTAAAGCACGCCGATCTGCCATTCGCGGGTGAGAGGGGGCTGGATGACTACGGGGGCGCGTAGGAGCGGGGCGGCGTCAGTCACGCCGGCGGGCGTGGAGCGGTGGACGTGAAGGACGTCGCCGGTGCGCAGAGCGCGTCCGGAGTGCCCGCCGAATAGACCGAGGGTAAAGGTGGACTTGCTGCCGAGGTAGTCGGGCACATCGAGACCGTGACGAATGGCGAGATAACTGCGCAGTCCGGGGCCGTCGATCGAACCGATGCGCAGCGTTTGGCCCGCACGGATACGGAAGGCACGGTGCGCGGAGATGGGTTTACCGTCGAGCGTGGCGGGCATCGTCGCGCCGGTCAGGGCGACAACGGCGGCGGTGTTAAAGCGTAGCGAGGGACCGTTGACGGTTAACTCCAAGCCGGCGGCGGTGTCGGGGTTGCCCACAAGTCTGTTGGCGAGACGGAAGGATAAGTTGTCCATCGGGCCGGAGGGCGGCACGCCGACATCCCAGTAACCGATGCGGCCCGGGTAATCCTGGACCGTGGTTTGAGTGCCGCCTTCGAGCACCTCAATGGTGGCGGGCGCATAGGGCAACGTGGCGAGGTATTTGGTGGTGACCGCCCCTGAACGGAAACCTTCGCTGGCAATGATCTGCCGTAGGTAAGGCAGGTTGTTTTCCAGTCCGTACACACGGGTGTCGGCGAGAGCGGCGGAGAGGCGGGCGAGGGCATCGGCGCGGTCGCTGCCGCGCACGATGATTTTGGCGATCATCGGATCGTAGAAGGCGGAAACCTCGCTGCCCGTTTCAACCCAAGTTTCAACACGCGCGGTTTTGGGGAAAAAGACGTCGGTGAGCGTGCCGGCGGCGGGCTGGAAATTTTTCCTTGCGTCCTCGGCATAGAGGCGGACTTGGATGGACGCTCCGCAAGTGGTGGGCGTGTAGGTGCTCAGGTCGAGTTCGCCAGCAGCGGCGAGGATCATCCATTCGACAAGGTCAACGCCGGTGACTTCCTCGGTGACGCCGTGTTCGACTTGGAGGCGGGTGTTAACCTCGAGGAAGTAAAATTGGCCGGTGGCGTTGTCGTAAACAAATTCGACGGTGCCGGCGTTGGTGTAGTTGGCGGCAGTGCCGAGGCGGGCGGCGCAGGCGAGCAGTTCACTGCGCTGGGCTGGGGTAAGACCGGGGGCGGGGGTTTCTTCTACAACCTTTTGGTTGCGGCGTTGCACGGAGCAGTCGCGTTCGCCGAGGGCGACGACGTGGCCGTTAGAATCGCCCAAAATCTGAACTTCAATGTGGCGGGCATGTTCGACGAATTTTTCGAGGAAAACGCCGCCGTCTTTGAAGTTGTTTTGCGCGAGGCGAACGACGGAATCAAAAGCCGTGGCGAGTTCGGCGGGTTTGCGAATAAGCGACATGCCGATACCGCCGCCGCCGCCGGTGCTTTTAAGCATCACCGGATAACCGATACGGGCGGCTTCGCGCTGCGCGGTGGCGAGGTCGGGGAGCAGCTCGGTGCCGGGGAGCAACGGTACGCCGTGCGCACGGGCCAGGGCTCGGGCGGAGTGCTTAGGGCCAAGCTGGCGCATTTGCGCGGCCCCGGGGCCGATGAAGGCGATGCCGGCGGCTTCGCAGGCTTCGACGAAGGCGGCATTTTCGGAGAGGAAACCGTAGCCGGGGTGGATGGCTTGGGCACCAGTCGCCAGCGCGGCGGCGAGGATTTTGTCGGCGTCAAGGTAGCTTTGGGCAGCCGGAGAAGCACCGAGGTGGATCGCTTCGTCGGCTTGGGCGACGTGGAGCGAATGGCGGTCGGCGTCGGAATAGACGGCGACGCTAGCGATCCCCATTTTTTTCAGGGTGCGGATGACGCGACAGGCAATGGCGCCGCGATTGGCGATGAGGACTTTGGTGAACACGGGGACGGAGTGGGTCTTTCGAGCGATGGGACGGGTGCGAAGGAGGGTAAAAGGGTTACGATTCGGAATTCGTTTCCTTCGCGTGGCAATACGTGGGCATGTTCGTCGTTTGCCGATTGTCCTTAATTGATGCGCCAGAGATGAAATTCCGCTGCAAGGGAATCATTGTCTCGCGAAGGATGTGAAGGTTGCGAAGGTTCTGAAATGGGCCGAGGCAGGGCAGGAATAATCAGGTTTCTGCGAAGTGGGGTTTGCCTTCGGCTCCGTTCACGATGCGGGTGATGCCGTCTTTAAGGTGGACGCTGTTGAAGTTTATTAAATAGCCGAGGGTGATTTCGGACAGACGAAGATAGTTCCAGGTGGTTTTTTTGAACAGCTGTGTGACCAGTACCACTGACTTAAGCTCGATAAGAACTTGATTTTCGATGATGATATCGGCGCGAAAACCGACATCTTCCAGAAGTTCACCGTCGTAGAAAACAGGGATAGCTTTTTGGCGCTCTACGCGAAGGCCTTGTTTACGAATTTCTTTTGCGAGTGCCGACTCATAAACGGATTCGAGCAGGCCTGGGCCGAGCTTGGTGTGGACCTTAAATGAGGCATTGAGTGAGATTTTTCCGATTTGTTCTGTATTCATGGGTAACCGTTGTCGTGTGTTGGGTTAATAAAGGAGAAATCGCCAAGGATTGGGACTTCGCTTCCTTGGTACCCTTCGCGTGACAATGGTTTGGTCAGTCCCAGATCAAAACTTCGACGGGGGTGGGGTTCCAGCCGTTGCAGGGGTTGTTGAGTTGAGGGCAGTTGCTGATGAGGCAAACGACGTCCATGCGGGCAACCATTTCGACGTATTTGCCGGGCGACGATACGCCGTCGGCAAACTGCAAGCCGCCGTTGGGCGTCACGGGGACGTTCATGAAAAAGTTAATGTTGGCGGGAATGTCGCGTTTGTTCAGGTCAAAGCCGGTCGCGCCAGGCCATGACATGAGGCCGAGGAGAAAACTCTGTCGGCAGGAGTGCATGTGTCGTGTGCCGTGGCCGTAGCGCAGGGTGTTGGCCTCGCAGGAACAGGCGCCACCGAGCGTGTCATGGCGGCCGCAGGTGTCGGCGGTGATCTCGGCGAGTATGCGGAGCTCGTTGGAATAGAGCTTGGTGCCGGTGGTGAGATAAATGCCGCCGTTTTCGCGGATGGTGTCCTGGGCGCTGTAGCGTTCGCGGAAGTCGGTGGCGCAGTAGAAGAGCGTGTCGGCGGCTTGGTTACCTTCGAGGTCGAGAATACGCAGGATCTGGCCGGCCTTGATTTCTTGCATCCAAAAGTCGCCAGCGGGAATAACGTGGCGGTAGATCGCGACGGAATCGGCGTGCGGGGATTCGGTGTAGTTAAGGACGGACATGACGGAAAAGGGAGTTGTCTCGCGAAGGGTGAGAAGGGGGCGAAGTTTCGGAAAAGGACCTACGATTGTTCCTTCGCTTTCTTCGTATCCTTCGCGAGATGATCGGTTTTAAAGGCAGAAGAGTTCGGATTTATAGAGGGCGCGTTCGTTTTCAGGGCGGTAGGTGCGGCAGTAATCGTCGGCTGCTGGCGGTTCACTGCGGTAAAGCTCGAGCTTCACGGGTTTGGGGCCGTAGGTCGCAGCGGTGTCCATCGGGTGATGGCACGTGGTGAGGATGACGAGCACGTCCATCTCTGCACGCAGGTCGATGTGATCGCCCGCTTGCGCGTGGTTGTGGAAGAAAGCGAGTTGGCCGTCGTCGTCGGTCGTGAGTTTGCTGAAAAAATTGATGTTGGCTACGAGGTCGCGGCTGTTGAGACCGTGCTTGGCGAGCTCGATGAGGAAGTGGTCGTGGGAATTACGGTGCCAGTCATTGCGGGCGGTCTGGTAGTTTTTGTTGCCCCATTTTTGGGTCACATGTGCCGCAGTATCGTGGCCGCCTAGCGGATCGTGCCAACCCAGGGTGTCGCCCGTGAGCGAGAACAACGTGCGGCCCATGTCGGAGTAGAGCATACAGCCGGTGGTCAGCTTGGCGGTGTGCTGGCCCTTGAGGGTGTCGGCCATGTTGTAGCGATCGACCGGTTCCGCGCGGTTAAAGCAAAGAAAGGAAACGTTGGCACCGGCGGCGAGGGCGGTCAGGCGGAGCGTGTGGTGACGACGAACGGTGAAGGAAACCGCAGTGCCACCAGGCAGTGTTTCTTCGCGTATGAGCCGGTCTGCGGCGATGGGCGCGGGTTGCGGCACGGGGCCGGTCGGGCGCGCGGTGGTGAAAGAGGTGCCGGTGGCGGCAGGTGGAACGAGAAGCGGCATGGCAGTGTTACGTTTTTACTGATTCGTATTACTGCAAGAATAATGCCAGAGCGGTCGGATGCGTTAAATTAGTGTAATCCGTGAGCCTTCTCAGTGTGGGGCACTACAGCCCGAAGACGGTTTTTGCCAATCGCAGGAGGTGTTCGACTTCACGAGTGCGGCATCAAAATCGCTCCGCGATCTCGCTACGTTCGGAGTCTGGGGGAAGGGCGAGGCCTGAAGTAGCGGGACGACGGAGTCGTTTCTTTTCAGCGGAAGACTATTTTAAAGTAGTCTTGGGACTTATAGTAACGGGGGAATGGTGGTGGCGGTCAGGTTGAGCTTGCCGGTGCGTACGCCTCGGCAGGTGGTCAGCTCGTCGGCCAAAGTTTGTAGGTCGGAGGCTTTGCCCTGCACGAGGAGAACTTCCATGTAATTATGGTGCTGTAGGTGGACATGCATGCTGCTGACGATCATCAAAAAATACTTGTGCTGGATGGCAGCTAGGCGCGATTGCAGGCCTTTGGTGGTGTGGTCGTACACCAAGCTAATGGTGCCGGCCACCGACTCGGTGCCGAGTTGCGCGGCGTAATCCACCAGTCCGTCGCGTGCCAGCGCCGCCACCGCTTGCGAGCGACTGGCGTAGCCCCGGCGGTTGACCATGGTATCGAGCTCGTCGAGCAGGCTCTCGGGGAGAGAAACACTGAAACGGGCGAGGCGGTCTTTTTTGGCGGTAGCGGTCGGCATGAGGAGGATCGCGCAGTGGCGATGGACTTATTCGACGTCGTCACCGATCTGGGTCAAGCGGGTGATGGGAAGGCGCTCGGAGGGCGCGTGTACCTTGGGATGGATTAACTCGTCGAGGCGGCGGCGGGTGGCCTGGAATTCGGCTGATTGAAGCTGGTCGAGGCTGCGGGGACGCGGTACGGACACCTCGATGATCTCGTTGATTTCACCGGGGTTGGCTTTCAGCACGATAATGCGGTCGGCCAAAAATATGGCTTCATCGAGATCATGGGTGATGAAGAGAATGGTGACGTCGACGTTGCGCCAAATTTCGAGCAGGTGGGACTGCATCTGGGCGCGGGTCTGGGCGTCGAGCGCGCCGAAGGGTTCGTCCATGAGCAGGACGCGCGGATTGGGCGCGAGTGCGCGGGCGATGGCCACCCGTTGTTTCATGCCGCCGGAGAGTTGGTGAGGGTAGTTGTCGGCGAAATTTTTCAAGCCCACCAACTCGATCCACTGGCGAGCGTCGGCCTCGGCTTCGCTGGAGGGGCGTCCGGCCATTTCCAGGCCGAACATCACGTTCTGTTTTACGGTGCGCCATGGGAACAGCGTGTAGCCCTGGAACACCATGCCGCGCTCAGGCGACGGGCCGCCGGTTTCCTTGCCATCGACCAACATGCGCCCGGAGGTGGGTTCATCGAGGCCGGCAATAATGCGGATGAGCGTCGATTTACCGCAGCCGGAGGGACCAATCACACAGACCAGTTCGCGTCGGTGGATTTTCATGGAGACGTCGCGCAGCGCGGTCACCGGGCCGTTCGCGCCTGGAAATTGGCGGCCGAGACGGTCAATTTCCAAGACGACTTGACGCTCTTTGATTTGAGCGAAACGTGCGGCTACGGCCGGAGACTGCCGGAGGTATTCAGGAATCGGATCGGTCGTACTCATGAGGAGGTAGTGATTTCTTCCACGGGGGCCTTGGGCAGAAGCCGGCCTACCGTGGACGCTATGAACTTGCGCAAGCGGCTTGAGCGGGGGTTTTTCCAAACAAATAAACGGTCGCCCACGAAGCCCAGCACCTGATCTGTCGCCAGACCGATAAAGCCGATGATGAGGATGGCGGCGTAGACGTTGTCAAAATTGCGATACTTGGCCTGCTGATTGATGAAAAAGGTGATGCCGCTGCTCACGCCGACGACTTCAGCGACGATCAGGTAAGTCCAAGCCCAGCCTAGGAGAATGCGAAGGTCGTTGTAGAGATCGGGTAAGCTGGCCGGCAGGAGTACATTCATGACCAGCTGGCGGCGTTTGGCACCTAGGGTTTGGGCGGCTTCGATCAAGCCTGCGTCCACCTTGCGCACGGTGTTGGCCACGATCAGGACCTGCTGGAAAAACGTGCCGATCACGATGATGGAAATTTTGGGTTCAAGGTGGATGCCGAATACGGCGACCATCAACGCACCAAAGGCAGGGGCCGGCATGTAGCGGACGAAATCCACAAACGGCTCACTTAGGCGTGAAGCAGAGACAAATGCCCCGCAAAGAATACCGAGTGGGACGCCGATGGCCGAAGAGATGATAAACCCCCAAAAGATGGTCTTCAGGCTCATGACTAGGCTCTCGTGGAGCCAGAGGTCGCCTCTGAGGCTTGGAGCGGTGGTGAAGGCCGTATAAAGAGCGCGCCCAACCGCATCCGGAGCGGGTAAGTAAATCGGATTGGCCCGTTTGCCCGTGGGAGGGTGCACGCCAGCGGCTTCGGCGGTGGCCACTTCTTTCGCGAAATCCAAGCGTTTAACCTGTAATCCAGCACGCATCCATGTCACCTCACCGGGATCAGTGACCAGGATGTTCGGGTGCCAAATGAACGGTACATAGCTGACGCTACACCAAAGCAGCAGCGTTAAAAGAAAGGCCAACAAACCTAGGACACGACGGCGCCCTTTGGAGATATCTTGGCGAACAGCAAACCAGCGCGGACGTGTCATGGTGGGTGGAGGGAAGGGGGATTGGCGCAAGTGCTCACTCGCCTGTCAGGCTCAAGGTGCAGCGAGTTTGCCGTTGCGTTTTGAGGCAGCGGAGCGCCTTTGGTTTTACGATCTTAAGTGCGTCGAGAGTGATCGAGGCGTCCAGAGAAGTGACAGCGCATGGAGGGAATGGGTATTACGATTAATAAAAAAAGTATTACTAGCCTCTTTTAGCAGGACTCATGCCTGTCACGCGGGTGATTCAAAATGCACAAGAATTCGGGTACGTATGCCGATGGCCTTGTAGCCCATGTGAAGGCAGAGCAGAAGGGCGGCTAGCGTTGAAATATGCGCGAGGCTCTCCTTCCCCGCTCCTCCGCTCCCGGTGATAACCAGCAGCCACTATGCAGTATTACCTGTAAATTAGCGTAATCGTTTCGGGCATCAAAATCGCTCCGCGATCTCGCTACGTTCGAAGTTACGCTCGGAGTGGGGGCAAGGCTTGAGCGAGTAGCGGGACGACGAACTCGTTTAGATCAGGGAAAGCCTAATTACAAGCAGGCGTTGTTATATAATGTTGGATGCCACCCGTACATTTCGTCGATTCGTTCACCGCAATGAAGCGAAATGAGAGCTAGCCTGGCTCCGTAAAGCAAAACAGCCAAGCCGCAGTGGGCTTGGCTGTTCACCGGCTTAAAGGCTCACGAAAACGCGTGTACTTCAACGCCGTTCCCGTGGCCTCAGTCGTACTGACTTACTTGCGAATGAGCGCGTCGATCTTGACCGAGCCGTCGAGGTAGGAGGCGGGATCTTGAGATTTCTTATAGACGCCGTTCTTTACGTTGAAGTCGTCGGCGATTCTGGAGGAGCCTAGAACGGAATCGAAGGCGCCGGTCTTGGTGGTCATGACCTTGATGCCATCTTGCAGGGTCAGGAACTTGGTGCCTTTCATGAAGGCGGCGTACTCTGCGTCGTTTACGCCGGCGCGGGCAGCCATAATCTTGACGGCATCGGCATTGGTCTTCGGATCGGCAATGTAGGCGACAATCCTATCCCATACTTTGGTGACCTTGACCCAATCATCGCGGCGCTGGGCGAGGCTCTGTGGGGTCACAACCACGGTGTCATAAATGAGACCGGGCTCGTAGGCGCTGGTATAGATCGCAGTGGAGCCGGGGACAGCCTTGAGTGCGGCTCCGGAGTTGGGCTGCCAAGCGGCAATGGCGTCGACTTGGCCGGAAGCGAGCACTTGCGGAGTCTGGTTCGTGGACGTGGGCACGAGCTCGACGTCGGATTCAGCGAGACCGGCTTTTTGCAGGGCGTTGAGGAGTAGGAGGTGATCGACTAAGCCGACTTCGACACCGATTTTTTTACCCTTTAAATCTTTGATGGATTTGATGCCGGGCAGGGCGACGATCATGTCGTTACCGTTGGAATAGTCGGTGATGAGGATGGCGATATTTTTGGCACCGCCTGCACCCATGACGAGGGAGTCGCCGTTGGTGACCATAACCGAGTCCACCTTGCCTGCGCTGAAGGCATCAATCGAGGGACCGTATTCGAACCAGAGCATTTCGACTTCAACACCGGCATCTTTGAACCAGCCCTTTTGCTCAGCGATGGCGAAAGCCGTCCAGCCTGGCCAATCGGAGTAGGCGATTTTTAAAGGTGCGGCGGAAAGGATGGAAGCGGTGAAGACCGCGGCGGAGAGGAACAGGTGCCGGAGACGCATGGGGGGATTGGATGTTACGTTGTTTTAAACAATACTGGGACCAGTTTAGCAGAACACGTGCCTAAAAGTGAATGCGCCAAAATGAACAAGGATTCTAGCACTTTTGTACAGAGTAAGTTCGCCAATCAGGTGCAGGAAACCGGAGGTCAAGCGACGTCGGGACCGGAACCAAGCGAAGAGTCGATTAGGCGCGTCGGTTTAAGGACAATGCCTGTAAGGAATTCCTTAAAGTACCATAACCGGCACAGCAGCAACCCCATGGGCGGAACGCCCATGCTACGTCCGGACTGGGCCGAGTGCCTTGGGCGTCCCGCCCTTTCATCGGCTCGTAACGTGGCATGAGCGTCTCGCCCATGGTCTTGATTTAGAGGTGATTAAATCCATTTTGGCTATGCCCTACAGGCATTGGGTTTAAGGAAGAAGGTAAACGCCTTTGAGCGGATGGAGATCGAGGACGTTGGGCTCCCAGCCTTTTACGCTCGGGACGGGCGAGGTAGTTGCGCCGGCTTTAGACGAGTAGGGCGATGGGTGCGGTATGTTTATGGGTAAAAACAGGCTGAGTTTTCATGTTTTTCACACTTGGTTAGGGTTTTATTGAGGCGTGTTATGCGCTGAGCCCATTTATAAGGCTCGTTGCAGGGATTCATTTTTAGCTCTTCCATTGATTCGGCCTCTCGTGCTTTGATGCAGACGCTTATGAAAAACCTGTTCCGTTGTTGTTCATTCATCGGTCTGGTCTTACTTGCCGGTTGTGGTCGACCTGGACCATCTGCAGTCGAGGACACATCCTCCGGATCTCGCTCGGCTAACCAAGCCCCGCAACCAAAAGAAATGAGCGCCGCCCCACTGCGAATACTGGCCGGCTCTGAAAACAAGGCACTCGAGCCTATCTTGGCGGATTTTACTCGGCAAAGCGGGATCCCCGTTGAGATGGTTTACCGTGGTTCGGTGGACATTATGCTCGAGCTTCAGCAGGGGGCTGTCGGGTTTCAGGCAGTCTGGCCGGCTAATAGCCTCTGGATCGATCTGTCGGGGAATAAGATGATTCGGGGCTCCGCCAGTATCACTCGCAGTCCGGTGGTTTTTGGAATCAAACGTTCCCGCGCCGCTCAACTCGGGCTGACGTTGGGGCAACCGCTACCGATGCGTCGCGTCCTTGAATTTACCCGCGCCGGGAAGCTCAACTTCCTAATGACCAATCCCACTCAGTCTAATTCTGGGGCGATGGGTTATCTCGGGTTTCTGCATGTTCTCTCTGGGCGAGAGGACGCCTTTACGGCCGCCGACCTTGCTCGGCCTGATCTCGCCGCCGACATTCAAAACATCCTCTCCGCAGTCGATCGCAATAGTGGTTCCAGCGGCTGGCTCAAGGATCTCTATCTTGCCAATCCCGAGCTGTACGACTCGATGGTAAACTACGAGTCCACCTTGATTGAGATTAACGAAGAGCTCGCTCGTCGTAAACAGGAACCCCTGCTCGTTTTCTACCCGGCCGACGGTCAGGCCATCGCTGATAGTCCCTTGGCCTATGTCGTCCACTCCGAGGAAGATCGTGAAACTGATTTCGTAAAGCTTCGCGACTATCTTCTTTCTCCAGAAATCCAATCCCGACTTGGTATGCTCGGCCGTCGCACGGGACTCGTCGGTACCGAGACGAATTCCCCTTCATTCCGTTCTGAATGGGGACTCGACGCTCCCCGTATTCTCCAGCCCTTTCCACTGCCCTCAGCGGAGGTTATTCGTTCTGCCCTGGGTCTTTATCAGACCAATTTCAAAAAGCCCTCTCTCACCGTATTCGTCCTTGATTTAAGTGGCTCTATGCAAGGTGTCGGTGAACGCCAACTGAAAGCTGCCATGAACCTGCTTCTCGTCGAGTCCGAGGCAGATAGATACCTGCTTCGCACCGGCGTGCACGACGAGACCGTTATTGTGCCCTTTGACAGCGTTCCCCGTGAGATTCTTCGTACTTCAGGGAATAATGCCGATTCACTTGAAAAGCTTCGCGGTTCCATTCTGCGATCTCAAGCTGGCGGCGGCACCGACATCTATGCGGCCGCCATTGCTGCTTTGCGCGAAATATCGCTGACCAAGGCCCGCGAAGATTACGCGGTATCCATTATTCTAATGACTGATGGAAAGAGTGAGGGGCGCTATGAAGACCTGATGTCCGCTTGGAAGCAGACACCGGTACCTATTTTCACCATCATGTTTGGCGATGCCGATCCCGCTCAGCTTGAGCGCATTTCTAAGGCCACTCGCGCCCGCTCCTTCGACGGACGTAAAAACCTTATCTCCGCCTTCCGCGAGGCCAAGGCCTACAACTAAAACGCAATCCCCTTAGCGCCTAATTCGGCTTCGTGTTTAAACTACCCAAACTTTCTTCCGCTGGTCGTACGCTGTTGGCTGGGGTTACCGCCTCAGGCACCGTTTTCGGCGCGCATTGGGTAGGGCTTCCGCTCTTGTTGGCAGCCGGTGCTGGAGGCTTGGCTTATATCGGCTTTTCACTCCTCTTTCAACCGCCGACTGACTCGGCTTCACCGCTTTCTTTGACCGCCGATGCCCGCTTGATCCTGCGCGATGCTACCCGTCGTGTTGATGGCTTGGCCGAGACCTCTCGTACGCTCCCCTCCTCCATTGCGGGTCCATCCGCCGAGGTCGTGGCTACCGCTCGTCAGATCATTGTCGATCTCACTGAAGACGCCCGTGAACTGGAGACCGGACGTCGTTTCCTGACGCATTACCTTGATAGCACCCAGACCGTGCTGGACGGCTACCTCCGACTGCACGACCGCCAGTCCGGTCAGCTCACTCCTGAACTCGAATTGCAGATATCTGGTCTGCTTAAGACGGTCGCGAACAGTTTCCGTCGGCAAAAGGAAAACCTTCTCGCCGACGATGTCCTTCGCTTAAAAACCGAGATGGAAGTGCTGAAGCGTTCAATGGAGATGGAAGGCTGATGTGCCTCATGTATTCGAAACCTGACTTTCAACCGCGCCGTTTAACTTTGTCTAAATATGTCATCTAAATCTTTCGGTGCCTTGCTTGTTGTCCTGACCGTACTCGGTATCTGGTTATACACGCGGGAACATCCAAATGCCTCTACGCCAGCAGTCGGCCAGCAGTCTCAGGTCTCCTCGGGTTCAACTAGCCCGACGGGCTCCGTGGCGTCGGCCAAACTCACGGTTGCACACGGTTATGTTGGTGGGGAAAAAATGGGCTTTGTCCAAAATCCGCGTGTGCAAAAAATTCTCGCTGATACTTATGGTTTGGAACTTCGCTCCGACCGTCGCGGTTCGGTTGAAATGGTCTCAACTGAACCCCTCGATGGCATCGATTTTATTTGGCCCGGCAGTCAGAGCCAGTCCGAGTTGTACGCCCGTTCTGGTCGACCCGTCTAGCCGAGGAGGTGCTTTTTGTTTCCCCTATTGTGATCTATTCTTGGGACCTAGTGCAGGTCGCGCTTACCGCGAAGGGAATCGTCAACGAGGAGGGCGGCACTTACTACGTGTCTGATATGCCCGGTCTGCTCGCGGCCGTTAACAATCGTACCAAGTGGACTGAATTGGGTGTTTCCCAGCTATTCGGATCGGTCAAAGTCGCCTTCACCGATCCGCGCCGGTCCAACAGCGGTGCGCAATACCTTTACCTCAGCGGCACGGTGCTGTCTGGTGCGGATACACTCGGCTTGGG
>Ga0209107_10000673_pt1 | contig 19649 bp, 14 predicted proteins | sample LakErihyJuly2011_2_FD_187460 | JGI IMG/M metagenome (GOLD analysis project Ga0209107, IMG submission 187460) | Freshwater microbial communities from dead zone in Lake Erie, Canada - CCB hypolimnion July 2011 (SPAdes) (version 2) | ecosystem: Environmental > Aquatic > Freshwater > Lentic >...
GAAGACAATGAAGAAGACGAAGAAAGAGAAGACGAAGACGAAGAAGACGAAGAAAGAGAAGAAGAAGAATCCAAATCAACAATAAAAAAATCAATGGACGACAGGTTCAAACTTCAATCAACATTAATTGTAAGAAAAAAAATGAATAACAAAACATGTATTTCAACAGGTGTAGAAGATATACAAAAAATACCTTTAGATTGGTTTCATTCAGTTAAACAAAATAATAAACAACATAAAATTATACCTAGACAAAAAGAACACATCTAATATTTTAGGAATAAAAGAAAATATACATAAAATATATAATGGGCCAAAGGTATAAAACAAAAAATACTCGCAAAACTAAACGAGTAAAAACTAAAAGGCTAAAAAGAGGTGGTCAAAAAAAAACTGTAAAAGCTCAGGATAAGCAGTTCGTAAAATTAAATTGTAGTCCTGAAAACAAAGATAAAGAATATACTTGTTATACGGACGATGATTTACACAATTTAAGTGATATGTGGAACGCAAGACATCCAGATAAAAAAATTGTATCAAAAGATCCAAAGCAAATCTGGGAACAGCTAAAAACGTATTATTCAACAATATGTAATAAAGAGTCTTGCTGGGTTAGACAAATGACTAAAAATACTAAAATGGAAAAAGAATTATTAGATTCATTTGCACCAAAAAGTCCAGAAAAATGGAAAATGAATCCAAACGAATGGTTGTCAAGTATTGATATTATCAAGGTTATGAATCAGTATGAAAAGAAATATAAATGTTTTGAATTTTTAGGTCCTAGTCCAATCGATTATGATACGTACTTATTTAAGGGCGAATGTGTGTGGGAAGAGTTATGCAAATTTAGTCTAGAAAATCAAGTTAAAAAAGGCAAAACAAAAATAGGTATAATATTTAACTTAGACCCACACGACAAAGGCGGATCACATTGGGTCTCATTATTTATAAATATAAAGCAAGGGTCCATTTTTTATTTTGATAGCGCTGGAGAAAAAGTGCCTGAACAAATAAAAAAATTTGCGGATACGGTCACAAAACAAGGTAAAAGTTTATCTACACCTATACATTTTTCGTTCGATCAAAATCATCCAGTTGAACATCAGTATGGAAATACGGAATGTGGTGTATATTCATTATTCTTTATAGTTCACATGTTAGAGGACAAGATAACATCACATTATTTAAAAACACATGTAATAAAGGACAAATATATAGAACCATTTAGAAATATATTTTTTAATGCCGAACTATAAATTTTTTTATATAATTTTATAAAATATAAAATAATATAAACACTGTGTACTATTTTATATAATGAGCATTAGCGATAACAGATTAAACCAATTCACTAATAAGGAAAATATACATTTGCTTTGGGATGTGTTGTTAGATGAATTAAATGTTAACACAAATAATAAAACAATGGTTTCTAATATTAAAACGGTTTTTGAGAGTAATATTAAACCATTTACAAGTAGAGCAAATTCGAAGGCTCAAATTATCGAACTTAACAAACAATTTTTAGGTCAAGTTGTATTAGCTGTAAACCGACTATTTCCTCAACTGAAACAAGACCAAAATATAAAGAAAATTACAATAACAAATGAGGACGTAGCAGAACCTTATAGAATTGAGGATATTCAATCGGCACGCCAAAGCGAATTCGATAATGCGTTTGAGAAAAAAAGAATGGAATTAGATACTTATATGACACCTCAAAAACCCAAAAGTGTAGATTTTACGGATAAATTTGTGGAAGAAAAAATAACCGGTATGGATTCTTTATTGGCTGAAAAGATGAATCAGCGAAATTTGGAAATAGGAAAATTTATTACCAATTCTGAGACAGAAAAATGGCTAAAATCAAAGGAAACGTCTGTTAAAAGTGAAAATATAAATGCGAATAATATACAGACGAATGCTATTCAACAAACAAATAGTCGATTAAAGTATATAAATAATGATGTACCTGATTTCAACAAAACAGTAAAAAGAGTATCTTGGGATGAGAGAGCAACAGGGGATGAGAGAGCAACAGGGGATGAGAGAGCAACAGGGGATGAGAGAGCAACAGGGGATGAGCGAGCAATAAGAGCAGAAGAACCAGTAACAAGTATATTTCAAAAATTAAAAAAAACAAATAACGAACAAACTTATAACGAACAAACTTATAACGAACAAACTTATAACGAACAAGCTAATGAAAAACTATATATAGAACAAAAATCTACCCCACTTCCAGAGATAAAACAAGAAGTAATTCAAAGGAATGGCGTACAAGTTAATCCACAAGTTAGTCCACAAGTTAATCCACAAGTTAGTCCACAAGTTAATCCAATGATTCCGAATAATGAAATTATAAAAAATTTAAATGAAGTAAATCAAAAGATAGATACCTTGACAAATTTGGTTAATAAATTAATAAATGATTTGCAAATAAATAAGGATTCGCAAAGTGAATAAACCATTTTATATTTTTTTATTAATTCCGTTTTTATATATAAATATATGGTGTAAATAATAAAACTATATAGTATTTAAAAAAAATTGAAATTTGTTAACTTATAAGTTTAAGTTAACAAAACAATAACAAAAAGAAAATTATTTAAAAAAATGACCGACGAAACTCGTTTTAGTTCTGTATCTATTAATGGAGATAGCAGAATAAGTGTTTTAAGTATTAATGATATTGAATCGCAGCAATTACCTAGTAGTGTTATTCTTGCTATACAGTCCATTAACAAAACGGATAAAGATGCTGAAACCAATTGTATTATTCACACCATTTGGATAATAATATTACTTTTGTGTTCACCAATCATTATTTGTGATGTGTATTTTGCTTATACAGATGAAACATGTGTAAATGAATATCCTGCGAATCTTGAACTCAATTTGAAACACTATTTGTTTATATCTGCTTTATCTACATTCATAAATATAAATATGTATATGCTGTTTATAAAATATTTTGTAAAAACCGAATATAACAAACATTTGTTCTGGGTACTTTCAGTAGGTGTATTTATTAGTTTATTGGCATTATTCTCGTTAATTTGGAATATCTTGGGGGCAGTTATATTTTGGGGGTCGATTTATGCTACAAATCATTGTAGTAAACAAGTATCCACTTACATATTTGTAAGTTTGATTATTAAATTTGTATTAACTGTAAATACTTATAAGGCAGCAAAAAACTCGGTAAATAAATAAATAAAAAATAAAAAATAATTAAATGGTGTAAATAATTTATTATAGTGTATATATTTTTTCTTTTTTTAAATCTTCTCTTTCACAATCTCATATTCGCCCCTCGAATTTTTAACCAATTTACCCAACAAAATTGGTCTAACTCCTGGAACACGTTTTGCCTGTATAACACTATCATGATCATATACCTGATACGTATCCATTCGAAGCATATATCTTTTTCCAGTTGGTTTATGTGTAAAAGGCTTTGCCTCCCAATCAATTATAACACGATTTATATTAGCAATACTGTCATTCTGGTCTTGTGAATAATTGGGATTATAAGAAAAATCATTTACAGTTGGTTGACCAAACGATAAACAAACCAATCCTTCTTTTGAGCTGGCCTTAGAGTGTGTAGCACAATCAATCGCTGCTTCTTTCACTCCCGTTAACAATTGTGATGTCAACTGTTCTTTGATGTTTGAAATTTCATATAATTTTTGATCCGAAGATTGTGGTTCATATGGTGCTCTTTTGCTTGTGTCTTTTAGTCTTAATTCTATAGCAAATTCGCTATCTAATTGTGCTTTGGTAAATGTCATGATGTAAACAAATACTTCTACTGTCTGTAACTCCTTCGGTAAACCCTGATGAGAGCAAATACGTCTAGCACGTCCAATAACTTGTTCTGAACGCACAGGATGCCAATATGGTTCCATAATATGAACGTATCTGGTGTTTCGTAAATTAATACCTTCTGAACCAGCAGATGTAATCATAAGTACTTTAACTATTTCACCCATATTATTATTACTGCTTTTTGCTCTTAACTGTGTTGCGATGTTATTCGGAATATAATCCCAAGTGCCATTATAAATATTACGGATAATTTCTCTCTCTTCGGCGTCTTCGGTACCGGTATACAAAGCGTAGCATGGTTTGCCCATATCTTCTTCGCTCATATTTATTTCCCAATTATTGATACCAGATCGTTTAATTTTGAATCGAGCAAATCCATTGGCTTCTAATGTTAAACAGAATATACCGATTCCTTCCATTGACCTAAATTGGCTATAAACTAAATGTAACCCTTTATTTTCAGGATCTTCTATATTTTCAAGCATTGCTAAAAATTTTGGGCTATATGTGGCTAATCCTTCTGGAGATAAGAACTGTTGGGCATGGATTTGTAAATATCTTAATGAAGATTTGATGGCTTCTTTATATTCAACTGAACCCATGTTTTCTAAAATTTCGTCGCCTTCTAATTCATCGACTTCTCTTAAAATAGCATCTTCGTCTTTATATCCTTCTAATTGTACTGCCTCGTCGTCATTCATATTATATATGAAATTTTCGGCGGAATTGTTATTACCCCCGGTAAAATATGAATCTTGGTCTTCGGCATCGGCTTCGCCTTCTAATTCATCGCCTTCTAATTCATCGGCATCGCCATCTAATTCATCGCCTTCTAATTCATCACCTTCTAATTCATATTCTTCTCCATCTATTGCTCCACCTTTTTTTAATTTAGCTTCAGCCTTAGCTTCCTTTGCTAAAGCCTTAGCTCTTTCCTTTTCTTCTTTTTCAGCAGCTTTTGCTCTTTCCTTTTCTTCTTTTTCAGCAGCCTTAGCTCTCTCTTTTTCTTCCTTTTCTTCTTTTTTTGCTATTTCCTTTTCTTCTTTTTTAGTCTTAGCTTTAGCCTTAGGTTCTGCTATATTCTGATTAATTATTACTTCATCTATAACGTTGTTTTCTGCTATAACTTTGTTTTCTGCTATAACTTTGTTTTCTGCTATAACTTTGTTTTCAGCCTCTTTAGGAGCTAATAACGCTTTTCTTATAGGTTCTATATTTGTGCGACCTTCGAAATAATTAGCAGGATTAGGACGACCAGGTGGGGTAGGCATAACAAAATTGCACGCCAAACGTGAAAAAATACGATAAGTCGACGAAGGCTCTTTAAATATGCCGTCTTTATCTACAACAGCAGTTGCTTTTTTTCCCGGTTTTTCGGTTTTCCTCTCTTCATGACGATATTCCTCGTATTTTTTAAATTGATAGTCACTCATTGGTATATAAACTTCGTGTTTGTCAAAGTTTTTATCATATGTTGGTAACAATTCTTCTTGAGCAGAACGGAAATACGACGTTAACCCTATTATTCTGCGTTTGAATTTGTCGATATTCGTTATTTTGCCGGTATCCTTTTCTATAAACGTATTTACAAATTCGTCTAATGTGTCAGGTAATGCCGTATTAACAGAAAATGTTGTTCCTTTTGATATAGCAGTAATATCATTATTCTTTAAAACATTGACAACTCGTTTAACAAACTCAAAATCTGATGCTGTTCCACGTTCAGTAGTAGTACTTTCGCCGTTTTTAGATATTTTCTCATTTGTAACACCTTTATACGTTTGTTGAATCTTATTTTCAAACCCATATGGGTTACGGGTAACCGTTAAAGTTTTTGAACTTGGTACATAATCAATATAATCCAACAACTTTTCTTTTAAAAATAATTCTTGTAGAACCTCTTTTGATAATTTAGCGGTTGTTTCGGTGTTCAAAGTAAAATTCCATGTTTTGATATAGCCTCTTAAAATATTAAATAATATCCCTATTTCGTTCGGGTAATTGATGATAGGTGTTCCAGTCAATAAAACAACCCGACAATTATCGGCTCTAAGTAAAAACTCATACAACATAAGTGCTAATTTCTCGGGCAATATACCCTCAGGACCTCTTTTTTTCTCTGAAAATTTAGAAATTTTATTTATTTTATTCACAATGCGACTAATAAGATTATGGGCCTCGTCAATAATAACAACGGAATTATCAAAAATATTATTTTCGAAATTATTCGTTAACATTCGGAATTTATCTCTTCTTAATCCATTGTAATTTATAAAAGTGTATTTGTTTTTAATCATTTCATCTAACTGATCATTCAATACTTTTTTATCAGAACTCGTTAATTCCGAATAATTACTTGTTTTTGTTACGTTTACTAACCAAGCACCGTGGTTCCTTATTATATAATCTCTTGGTAGCCCCAAGGCAGCCGATAATGAGTATAACAATTCAGGATTATCATCAGTTGATATCCATTCCCAAAACTGGTTTTTTCTGTATAAGAGGTCACCACATTTTTTAATCTCTTCAATATAATTGCGTTTTAAAGATGCTGGGGTCATGATTATGATTTTTCTGGAACTTTTCATACCCTCTGCTATAGCAATTGAACTACATGTTTTTCCTGAACCCAACCCATGATATAACAATAGACCTCGGTATGGTGTATATAAATTAATATAATCTTTAACAATTTTTTGATGAGTTAATAATGAAACCTGACCTGTATCTTTTCCTATATCATCACAAGTGATGTCTTTTGATTCATCCAATAGATCTTCTTTATATGGCTCAAATAGTCCATTTATAAAATTCACAAAAATTTCTCGATTGTTCATGTAATAACTGGGTACTCTCATGTTATAAACAGGGATAGGTGGTAATCGTTTTGCCAGAGACGTATCGCCAATATCTACCATCAATTCAGGTCCAAGAGTAATAACACCTTTAACTATTTTTGTTGTTGTACGCTTTCTAGGTTTTTGTTGTGGAATTATTATTTGTCCTTCTTGTCCTTCTCTTCCTTCTTCTTTGTCTTCTCTTCCTTCTTCTTTGTCTTCTTCTTCTTCAAGACGTGGTCCTCCTTCTGGTAAGTTATCAATTTTTTCAGGCTCTTCTTCGACCAAAAGTAAATCTGTTTTAAGTTTTTTAGGTTTTCTCTTTATTTCTTCTACTAATGGTGGTGCCATAGAAGGTATATGTTCTTTTAAAGGTTCTGGCAGTTTATTAGTAACAATTGTTAGTTTGCGTTGTCTAATTCTGTCTAAAATGTCTTTTGCTCTAGTACCTTCGTCTTTATCAGCGGTTATTTTTACACCAGTTGTTTTTACACCCGTTGTTTTTTCTTCTATTGGGCGTGCTAGAATAACCTTTACACCTATATTTGATTGTACCTCTGGTTTAATTTTTAATCTTTCTTTCAGTGTCTCTAAAGTATTCATTTATGGTACTTATATATTTTCAATATATAAATTTTTATTATTTTATGTATTGAATGTATTATATTTTATAAATCAGTAGAAATATGTAAAAATTGTAGTGCTTCATTACAAGCAATTTGTTCGGCCTTGCGCTTAATCTTATGTTGTCCTTCTCCCAAAAATAAGAATATCTTACCATCATGTTGTGTCACATAATCTTGAACTGCTTTAAAACAATTTAGTGTATTTATGTGAACAGCATCTTCTATTTTTACATTATATATCTGCTGTCCAAGGCATAAATAAACCCCCATTTTGTATCCTTCATCTGGATCATGTAACATTTCTAGATAGTGTGGTGTAACTTTAAACTCTTTCTGTATTTTCACCTGCAAAATATTTTTGTAGTTGTCGTCATTTTGAATAAGCGCGATCCAATCAATGTGTTTTTCAAAAACAGTCTCAATAAATTTTTGTGCCATTTGGAACCCTGGACCTGTAATAAACATATTTTGAAACCAGCCTTCTTCATCACTCACAATAATTTTGTTAAAATCCAAAAACAGCGCTCCGATAAACGATTCGAACAAACAACCCAATTTCTTTAGATTGGTTCTCGTCTTTTTCTCCTCTGCGTTCCTCGATAATATTAACCATTTATGAAGCCCCATTTCATATGCGATTTTTCCGATCGCTTCATTTTTAACAATTGCGATTTTCTTTTCTGTCATAAACCCTTCATTGCTCTTAGGAAATCGTCTGTACAGCAAATATTTGGTGACACATTCCAAAATACCGTCTCCTAAAAATTCTAATCGTTCATTGGATTTACTGCTTAAAGGCAAACAATCTGGTGGTTTCTCAACTATAGTTATATTTTGCTGAACGTTTTCAAAATATGGTCGTTTCGTATAAGACCGATGAACAAATGCGCGTCTATATAATTCCATATTATAGACTTTATCTGGTATACCATATTTTTTAAGAATAAATTGAACGTCATTCAATTTAATCTCAGTATTTAGCGAATTATATGGGTTAAATATCAATCCATCTTCTGTCTTAATAATATCTTCATCTCTTACAGCAAAGTCAGTCATCTTATTATATTTAGGCGTTTTGGCTTTATATCCTATTTATAATATATTTTACAAGGCACCTAAAGATTATATAGTATTAATATATATGGAGGCTACTGAAGAATGGTTGTCCGTAAATGATTATGAAAATTATGAAGTTAGTTCTTTAGGACAAGTTAGAAACCAAAAAACAAAAAGAATATTGAAATCCAGTGCCAATGGTGGTTATTTAAGTGTCGGTTTAAGGCATAATGGTTCATCTAAATCTTGTAGTGTTCATAGACTAGTTGCTTTAGCATTTATAGAAAATCCTGAAAATAAAGCTCATGTTAATCATAAAGATAAAGTTCGGTCCAACAATACAGTTAGCAATTTGGAATGGGCTTCACCATTAGAGAATAATATACATAAATGTTTAACATTAGAGCAAAAAACGAACCAAAATTTACGGATATGGAGAGTAGATAATAATGACACAAAAATACAAATATATGACTCTATTTGTGAAGCCGCAAATTGGTGTGTTGAAAATGGGTACTCTCCATTATTGCATACTGCCAGAGGTAATATTAGTTGTGCTTTAAATGGTAAATATAAATCATCCTGTGGTTTTAAATGGATATTAGATGAACAGAGTAATTTAGACAACGAGATTTGGAAAAATGTTTGTATTAATAATAATACTTATGATAACTATCTTGTATCATCTTTAGGTAGATTCAAAAATTCAAAAGGCGTTATTATGGAAAACTATAAGCCTCATCATAGTGGTTATATTTACGTTAGGGTAAATACAAAAAAATACGCGTTACATCGTATAGTCGCATCAACGTTTCTAGATAACAAATATTTAAAAGGCGTCGTTAACCATATAGATGGTAATAAATTAAATAATGCATATAACAATTTAGAGTGGTGTACCGTTAAAGAAAATAATCAGCATAATCATAATATTGGACTGATACAAACATTTAAAAGAAAAATAGGACAATACGATTTAACTGGTAACTTAATTAAGGAATATAATTCAATCGTTTCTGCTAAAAAAGAAACTAGTATTAACAGTATTAAGCAAGTTTTATATAAAAAACAAAAAACAGCTGGCGGATTTATTTGGAAATATTTAGATTAAATAAAATTACAATTATAAAAAATTTTTATATTTTATTAGTTTATACTATGGTCTACATGTCTGGGTCACGAAGTGCTCGCAATTCTGCTTCAATTTGCAATAGAACTAACACGTGTGGTGGCGGCGCCAAAAAGGGCGGCCTCGCACCAACAATTGGCACCTTTTTATCGTCTAATCCTAACTTAAGAGGCGCAACAAATACGCAATATGGGTTGGTTTGTATGGGTAATTATTCAAATGCTTCTCAGTCGGCTCTCCGTGCTATTAGGCGCTATTAAACAATAATATATATTTGTAAAAAAATAATTTAATAACAATACTATTAAATTATTATAATGCTTATTAAAATTGACACAAGAGAACACGAACTATTTAAGAAATGTGAAGCAACTATTAGCGCAGTTCCAAAATTTAGCGCCATTAAACTTGTTTCCGAAACTCTTCCTTTAGGCGATATTATTATTAATGATGGCACCGATGATTGTATTATTATTGAACGCAAAACTTTGTCAGATTTGTCTGCCAGTATTAAGGATGGTCGCTATGAAGAACAATCATATCGTTTAAATGGGATTCAACATCATAACCACAATATTGTTTATCTTATTGAAGGAGATATGCAACGTTTTAATTCTTTCAAAGAACGTATTGATAAGCAGACCATATATAGTGCGATGTTTTCTATTAATTATTTTAAAGGGTTTTCAGTTATGAGGTCAAATACTATTGACGAAACCGCCACAATGGTGTGTAATATGGTTTACAAAGTGGTGTCAGGTTTAAAAGCTGGAAAAAAGGGTTATTATTCTAATTTTTTAAAAACGGCAAAAGACGAATCAATAAATGAAGAAAAAGACGAGACAAAAGAATCAATAAATGAAGAAAAAGAAAAGGAAGAAACTAATAAGGAAAAAGATTATTGTACTGTTGTCAAAAAGGTTAAGAAGGATAATATCACAACTGATAACATTGGTGAAATAATGTTATGTCAAATACCCAGTATCAGTTCGACGACTGCCTTGGCAATTTTATCGCAATTTAAGACACTCCCACATCTAATTAAATCTATACAAGAAGATGAAACATGTTTAAATGCTATTTGTACAACAGATGCCAACGGTAAAACCAGAAAAATTAGTAAAACTGCTATTGCAAGTATTATCAAGTTTTTGAAAGTTTAGCACTATTTGTCCACTTTTTTTTAAAATAGATATATATATAATGCACGAAGAGTTTTTCAAAATTATAGGAATTTTAATTGTTTGTTTTTTTATAATTTATATTGTTGTTAAGATGTTTCATTTACAAGCAACTGTTCTCGAAGGTTTAACAAATGGTACAGAGACAACTACCACAACTACTACAACTCCATCATCGGGAGAAGCTGGAACTGCTGCTTCTTACGCTGCTGCTATTAAAGCGAATGTTGTAAAAATACAGGACGAGTTGTTAGTATCAAAATATAGAAAAGATTATGAAACAGCGATTATTAATTTAGACGATTATATTGGTTACTTGATGATAAAACAAAGTTTAAATATGAATTTAAATGGCGATATAAAGGCAAATATCGAAGCGATCAATAATTTAAATATTTTAAAAGGTTCTAAGGAGGCATTGAACTCTACTATGGCTTTTTTAGATAAACAATAAATATATCAGTTTATACAAATTATATATTTATTTTCTTCGTCTCATTGTTTTCCTTTGTTTTCTTTGTTTACTTTTTTTTCTTCGTGTACGTTTACCGCCTTTAGATACAGATAAAGAATTGATAACTGATAAATGCGTTTGTGCTCGATTTGGATCAAAAGTATACATTAATAATGACTTTAAAATAATGTCTATTTGTTTAAAAATAGCTACATGATTTAGTGTTTCTGATAAAGATCCTGTGTCAATTAACGATAAATCAGCATTAGTAGCAGTATTTATTTTAGCAAATAATCTTTGTATATTATCTACATTGGTAAAATCATTCATAATTCCTGGATAATATCCAAAATTAGATAGATTTATAGCATTTATAGCATTTGGATTATTTATAGCATGTATAGCGGCTTTTTCAACATAAAATTTTAAATAATTTACAAAAAATGTAAAAATGAATAACACATAATTATCTATTGGTTCTGTCTTTTCAAAACGTATTTTTAAACAATATTTTATTATTATCTTTAAATTAGCAGCTCTTATATCATCATTATAAATTATACCTATTTCAGGGTAATCTGAAATATAATTATTAAAAAACACATTATTTTTTAACAGAGAATAATTGATATAATCGTTTATAGCGATTGGATTATTAAAGTTACCTGCTTTAATTGTATTAATCATAGACATTTGGTCCTCTGGTATATCTTCATATAAACAAGCAAAAAATAAATATAAAGTATAATATATCCTTTTAATTTCTAAAAAATCAGAAGAAACAGTACCTCCGTTAAATACTCTTTTGTTATTTAATAAGGCAGTCTTACTTTCTTTCTGACCTCTATTTCTATATTCTAATCTATTTTCTCTATTTTTTTCTGTGTCTATAACACTCTTAACTGGTCTCCTTAGCGCGTCTACTCCTGTAACATATCGTCTTTCTAACGTGCTTACATTTCTATCGGAATTTAATTCTTCTTCTGCTTGTTGTATGAAATACCACGAGTTTTCAAAAAAATCTTGCAATAATTGTAATATATTGTTTGTATTGTTATCATTTATATTCGTTTCTACAATCATCGAAGATGATCCTCTTGAATTAACATCTTCATTTGTTGCTATATTCATCTGACCTTGACCTGTTGAATCATTATTTTGGCTAATCATAATAACATATAAGTCATCAAAACTCCTAGACTCATTAGAGAATAAATTTTCTGTCATCTCATTTAATAAAACTGATAATGAAATAAATTCAGTAGTCAATGATATATATAAATTATCTATTACAGATTTTTTTTGAATATCGGTTAAACCCCCACCACTTTGTATCGTTTTTCCAGAACCGCCTAATGTTACGCCGCTAGAGAAATTTCTCTCTATATATTCTTTTAATAAGTTATAATATGCTATATTACAAACCTTATAGTTGTTATTAGTACAGCCTCTTCTATATACGGCATTATTAAAATAAATATAAAAATTGTAAAATATAGTAACCATTTGTGCTAATTGTGGTGCTAATTGTGGTGCTAATTGTGGTGCTAATTGTGGTGCTAATTGTGGTGCTAATTGTGGTGCTAATTGTGTTATTTGATTTCTTATTTCAGGTGTTAACGAATTTTGAGGTAGTAATAACAGAAGAATAGATATATTTACAGCATTTTTTTGTAAAGCAGAAAAAAAACCATTTTGCTCTAGAGCTACTTTATAATTAACTAATGATATAGTTTTTGTACGATCAGTAAATATTAAAATATGTTGTAAAACATCATATAAATTTATTAACATTTGAGAATCATAATAACAGAAACTACCTTTTGGTAATATTATAGTATTATCGTTTTTTATTGCGTTTTTATATGTATTAATTGAATCTATAAATGGCTGATAATTTAAATATGTTATATATAAACCGGATAGTTCTTTAAGAGAACTAAAATATTGTTTATGATCTGGTGTAGATATATATGTATAATAAATTACCATATATTGTTCGATACTGGCTAATATTAATAACTTTGCTATATTTAAAATAAAATTCATAATCCCTTTATTTTTTGGTTTAAAACCATTTATGGATAAATTTGATATTATTATTGTGTTTACGTTTAAACTATCAAAACTTCTTTTTATTTCTTCTATTGCTTCTGCTGCTTCTGCTGCTTCTGCTGCTCTTGCTGCTTCTGCTTCTCTTGCTGCTTCTGCTCTTGCTTTTACTCTTTCTTCTTCTGCTCTTGCTGCTGCTGCTGCTATGACATTTTCTTCGCCTTGTGTCATAGCAACAGTATATCTAAATAAAGTTAATTTTGTTCCTGTATGGTATAATGTATTTTGTCCTATACATCTCGAAAACAATGCGCAAAGACGGTCAATCGTACATAAAATTACGCGCCCTGATTGTTGAGTTCCCCTCATTAATTTATTCACGGTTAAAGCACCCAAACATTGTTCCCAATCTCCACTTCTTTTTAAGTCAAGATATAAAGCAGTATTTGGTATATTTGGACAATTTGTCTCTATAGGTGCTATGGATCCATTACTTGGTTGAGGTATTGGGTTTCTATTGTTTGATTTATAATACATAAATTCTGATAAGTATGTTACGCCTGGTCCTGAACTATATGTATTTGTATCTGTTTGATCTGTTGTTGTAAACTTAATTAATGGACAAGGTCTTTGTGAGGTTGCCCCTGATTGAACCATGACATTAAACGCATACTTATTTGTTTCATTGTAATCTTCATTAGGTTTTGTAATGTATAATTTTACATTTTGTGGCATAGTAAAAATATTGCTTTTATAATCATATTGATTTTGTTCATTATTTACAGGAAACACATATTTATTTTTTACACCTGCTCTTTTTTGCGTTTTATCTACTACTAAATGGGAACCTTCCGTTGCCGAATCTGCTATATTTAATGGTGTTACTAAATTTACTACCTGATTTAATAGTCCAAATATTTTACTTGGTATATTTGACCCGGCATCAAATGTTATGTATGTTGGTTTTATTGTATTATATGCTGGATTTTGTTGTCTTAATGTTGCGTCGATTGGCGGTGGAAAATAAAAATTCAACAAAAACAACCCTATTAGGATTTTATCTTCTGGAGAATATGATGTATCCCAATTTTCATCTGGAGCCATATCTATTTCAAGTATATCCGCATCTTTACATAATACATTATTTGCTCGTAAAACTGCTGCATTTGGATCATTTGATTTGCGAATAGTATCTATAACTTTTCTATACGTTAAAATTACAGTTTTGCCAAACAAATTTGGTTCGTATTCGGATTCAAAATAGGCTACTGTTTTGTCTTCTACCAATCCTGATGTAACCTTATTGCCACTCATATTCTTTGTCCATCCTGTTAATTCTGTTTGTTGTGTATTAGACAATACATTTAAATTTGATAATAGAATGTTTTTAACAGTCTCCCAAGTATATAATGGAACTCTACCTGTATCATTCGCAGATGGAGGCTTAAAATCATGTATCGAATCAGCACCTGCTAATAACCTAAGATCTTTGTTATTATTATTAATTTGACCCCTTGCTAAATCAAAAAAAACGTTTGGATTGCTTTTTAAATCATATAGAGGTAACATTAAGTATTATATATATATATATATAATATTTAATATCTAAGCAACTCTAATATCAACTTCATTGCCTTTATAATAACCTGTGTCTACTAAAGATTGTGTATAATCCACTCCACCCCAATTTGGATCCATTGGATTGTCGCTATAAAGCATATTATGATCTGAATTCTTTATTTGGTCCAATGGTGTTAATGAACCAACATAATAGCTCGATTGGTCATAAGCCGGATACCCGTTTTGGTTATAGGGTGGATCATTTCTAGATGCATCAACTAATTCATTAAATTTTAATGGCAAAGGAACTGGGGTTGTTGGGGGTAATCCGCCTTCTGTTTCACTAACACTTGGTCTTACTTTATATATTCGATTACCCTGTGCGTCATATGTGTTTTGTACATATAATACTGGACAACGAATACCTGCACCTTTTTGCCATTCTAAAAATTCTGTATATTCCTCTAAATTATTAAATTCAATTGGGTTAACTCCTGGAACTTGAGCTATATTAGAATTATACAAAAAATATTTCGCGCCTTTTTGTATTAATAAATTAGGGCATCTTAATTCACCATTCATTGTTGTTAGTTGTTCAAGCATTTTAGGGTTATTTGAATAATATATATAAAAATATAACCCACCTAAAAATATAATAATCATAAATAAAATCTTTAGTGAACTTAACATATATATTATACTTTTAAAAAAAAGTAACAATATTTTGCTATACTTTTTTAAAGTATTTATATTTTGCTATACTTTTTTTAAAAGTATAATATATGATAGTTTTACATATTGAAACAGAAAAAGATGCGTTTATGGTTGATAAACTTGTAAATCAAGGCTCAGATGTATTTATTTTGGTTTATATGAAGGGGTGCGGACCTTGTAATGCAACACGTCCTGAATGGGAAAAAATCGAGCCAACATTGAAGTCACAATATGCCAAAAACAACAAATTAGTAGTTATTGATATAAATAAAGACTATATAGATAAAGTAAAACATATTGGTTCTATTGATGGATTTCCTACGATGAAATACATAAGCAATTATGGTAAAAAAGTAGAACCTTATGAAAAAAGCTCAATAAGTAGAAAAGATCGAACTTTAGATTCTTTCATTAATTGGATTGAAACGAATATAAACACAGTTCAGTCAGTTACACCGAATAGCTCAGCATATGATAGAATTGTTGGAAAGTCGAATACAAGAAGAAAAAGAAAAAATACGAAAAGAAAAAATACGAAAAGAAAAAGTAATAAAAGGAGAAATACAAAACGAGTTTCTAAAAGACATTAAGCAAATTTAAATATTATATTTAAATATTATATATATATAATGTCAAGAACTTCGACAAGACGTTCAGTTCCAACTACAAGGTTTGTTCCAGAATCTGCTCCAACAACAAAAAAAAAAAGGGCAAGCTCCTCTTTGTATGACAAATCGAACAAACGAATAACTCTAGATTTAGGAGAGGCTTCTTCAAGTTTTGTAGACAGCAATAGAATAGCTACAGGTACTCTAACTCAGATACATAGTGACAGTTTAGTGCCTGGTAAATTGTATTCAATTTGGCATAAATTTGAACATACGAATGACATTTGCGACCCTATGGTCGGTGTAGTAGCTGGACAGTTTGATAGTAAAGACAAATACTATACCAGATTTAAGGGCAAATTTGTAGGATACGACAAAGCGTCAACGGATGAAGGTATAACTGGAATATTTGGTGTATCTCCATTATTCGCGAAACTTGCTGTGTTTGAACAAGTCAGAATAATTAGTAATAATAAAGAATTTTTTACAACAGACATATACCTGGTTGGAAAAGATTTTAATAACCCTAACATTAAATTAGGCGCTAATGTTTATACATATCGAAGGGTATTGAACCCAAACTTAGTTGCATATCCCCAAATTACCCCAAGAACTCATACCCGATTTAAAGAAATTTTTGATGAGCACATTAAAAATGGTAAAGGTAGGGTCGCGTTTGATATGGACTATTGGAGCTTTGCGAATGACATTGCTACGCCACACAGTGAGATGATTACTGGACTTCACGATAGATACAATAAGTTTGCATTAAACTCATTTGTTAATCCGGCGAACCCAAATTTAACAGCTACATCCCTGGCAATGGGAAAACTAGGCCCGAATACACTTGTTGCTGAATATTTAGGTTTAAAACCTTCAGATATCCCAAAGGACATACCCGAAGAACAATTATCTACTCTTGGTTCACACTTTGATGCTTACGTTGATTTAGGCAAAAAGTATCCTAGAAAAGGTTCTCAAAATGACGTTGATTTAAACAAAGAGTGGAATGGAACCCCTTATAAAGATTCTCAAAATGAAGATGACGGACCAAGGAGCTTTGATGTAGACGGTGGTGCTAGAAGAAAAAAAACCAGAAGACGCAAAATGCGTAGAAATAAAACACGTTCAAAAAGAAGACGCTCAACACGTAGTAGAAAATAATAACACCGCGCCGTATATACTAACAAACTTCATTATTTCTCAATAACCGTTTCCTTTATAATATTTTTAACAATTTTCTCATAATTTTTATTCGCTTCTTCTTTTGTTGAACCACTCATAGAATTAAAAACAAGTTTAAAATATTTATCATTTGTTTTAGATGCTGAATCATTATAATCGGGATTTTCTTTTGTCCACTCCGGAATCATTTTTATATTTTTATTAGCAACATGTTTAATTGCCTTCGTTAAACCTGTTTTATTTTCATCATCCTTTGTCCACTGATTTTCGTCTTTAATGTAAATAGTTTCTCTTTTTTCATCACTGCAATGAATCGGCCGTTTCGTATAATCAATATCCTTTAAATTATTAATAAAAACCTTGCTAATGCCTTCGACATAACCAATTTGACCAACTCTCTCTAAATCGGTTAATTGTAACTTAATAGATTCCACGAAGTCCATCAGGTTCATAGCGTCCTTACATGTCTCGTTCAAAAAGAACTGTAAATTAAACGTTTTATTGTTAATGTTATGAGTATTATATAAATTGTTAGTAGTATTGTGTGTCCCATTTTTAAGGACCTCCATCATCTTATTTTGCTGTTCAATAATAATATTTTTAAACTCGGCATTTTCTTTTATAAGCATCATAATTAATTCCGTGTGAGTTTTCTCTGTATTCACGATTATATTTGTATTTGTATTTACTGTATCAGTTTCTGTATATATATCAGTTTCTTCAACAACGCAAATTTTCTTATGTTTCCATAGACCAGATTTGGTCTTATAATTTCTAGAACATATATCGCACGTGTAACCACGTGACTCGTTTTTTTCGTTTTTTTCAGTTCCAAAAGTTTCCAAAAACGACTTTTTGTGACTGAGCTTATGTTTGCGTCTGGACAGATGTCTTGACCAGTCACTTGTATACGAGCATTTAAAGTCACAAACGGCACATACATAATTACCAATAATCCCCTCGTTTTTTTTTATTTCCATATATTTCCTAGAGATAAAAACTTTAAATTATTTTCGAAAAAGTTATAGTCACAACACAATTAATGTTTTTTATGTTTTTCAGACCATTAAGCTCAGAAACACGTTTTTTTACCCTATTTTTCAAAACTATTTTCGGATTTCTCAAATTGGACATTTTTAAAAATGTCCAAAAATGAAAATCACCCCGACTTTTTAAAAAAGAGTTGTTACTGAAAATATTAACTGAAAAATAAACATATATTTTGTTACGATTTATGCTACCAATATTGGTATATCTATATATTACCATAAATTATAGAAAAAGAAAAAGGTGGAATAAAGAATACTAAAAAATTGAATTAAAAATAACGATTGTAGTTTATTATAAACAGTAATCAAAATGTCATACGCTTTTAAATTATTCGAGTTCAACGTGTATAATGGAAATGGTAATAAGGAGTCATCCGATGATGATGATGATTATTCCAAGTCAAAAACCGATAATACAAATTTTGTTATTCAAATGTTTGGTATAAATGAACAGGGTGAAAAAGCGTCTATAATTGTGGAGGAGTATCAACCATTCTTTTATGTAAAAGTTGATAACAATTGGGGACAAACAAAGAAAGCCGCATTTTATAAACATTTAAAGGCAAAAATTGGTAAATATTACGAAAATTCGATTGTAGAATGTAAATTAATTGAGAGAAAAAAATTATACGGATTCGATGCCGGTAAAAAACATAGATTTATCGAAATTAAATTCGCAAATGTAACCGCTTATAATCGTGTTAAAAATTATTGGTATCAAGATTCTATAAACGATGACGGTGAAAGAGAACGAAAAATGCTTAAAAATGGATATTATTTCGAAAACACATATATCGAATTATATGAGGCAAATATTCCGCCATTATTACGTTTCTTTCATATTCATGAAATTAGTCCGTCTGGTTGGATTGCTTTACCAATTAAAAAAACAGTACAAATTACTGGTCCAAACAAAACAACATCATGTGATTTCGAATTTGTAATAAATCATAAGAATATATTATCACTAATAAATAAGGAAGACCGAGTTCCTTACAAAATTATGAGTTTCGATATTGAGGCGTCTAGTAGTCACGGTGATTTCCCGGTTCCAGTAAAATCCTATAAAAAATTAGCGACAAATATTGTGGATCATTTTACAAAACTAGGTGACGTCAACGTCGAAGAATGTAAAACAATTTTAAGAAAGATTCTTAGAGCAGCTTTTGGTAAAGAACCAATGGATAATATTGATTTAGTGTATCCAAAGGAACAACTGAAGGGTGAAACAGATTTACAGAAACGTACTGAAAACTGGTTTAAAACAAAGGTAAAGGAACAGTCCGATGACGCAAACAATGAACATCTTATAGAAAATTTATTTGAAAACGCAAATAAATCAATGATAACGAAAGAAAGGG
>Ga0209107_10000674_pt1 | contig 19635 bp, 29 predicted proteins | sample LakErihyJuly2011_2_FD_187460 | JGI IMG/M metagenome (GOLD analysis project Ga0209107, IMG submission 187460) | Freshwater microbial communities from dead zone in Lake Erie, Canada - CCB hypolimnion July 2011 (SPAdes) (version 2) | ecosystem: Environmental > Aquatic > Freshwater > Lentic >...
ACTTTAATTTTTCTCACTTCCGGCTTTTAGCGCGACTCTTCTTTTCCTTGTCTGGAAATGACTTTATTTTCAAACTCTTTGGCAGAATACGATCATGTCCTACGTAGTTATCTTCCGCTCTACTCGCAAATTAGACGATGGGCAGTTGTATTCCGGTTGGTCTGAAAAAATGGAGAATTTAGTCAAGACAATAGATGGCTATGAACATCATTTCGGTTTTCGAGATGCAATAAGTCGTGACGGGGTAACTGTTTCGTATTTCACTTCTTTAGAGGCAATTTCTCAGTGGAAGAACTTAGATGAGCACAAAGTGGCGCAACAAATGGGTCGAGACTCTTTCTATGAGGAGTACTCAGTTCAAGTCTGTGAAGTGCTTCGAGATTATGGCTTTGAAGCATAAGAGTCTTTGTTCGGGCTTATAGGACGAATCTTCTTTCATGTAATTGTTACTGCGAGTAACTTTAAATGTGTGCAATAATTTCACCACGACAGTTTGGTAGTAATCGGGACTTGGTCAATAGCCGAGTCCCTTTTGCTTATGTGCAACAGATTTTGTTTTGTGCCATAATTAGAACCGCTTGTTTGGTAGTAATTGGGACTTGGTCAATAGCCAAGTCCCCTTTGCTTTCCACAGAATTGATCTATGCACAGGTTGTTCTATTTGAATATTTCAATATTCCGTAATTGCGTAACTTCGCTCTCGTGATGGGGGCGTGTTGTAATTGGCAGCCTGTTCGTTTACCAAACAAGCGGAGCGGGTTCAAACCCCGTCGTCTCCACCACAGTCTTAACTGATTCGACTCGACCTATTGGTAATGGTCAAAAGAGTTGCACCAGATATGCATGAAGGAGCCCTGAGAAATCGGGGCTCTTTCTATTTTCTCTGCGCTTGAATACAGGTATTGCTTTTATCTCACTTCTTGTAAAGTGCCTGAATGAATCCAAGGCGTTTGGGGTGAATTTGAGTGTTTGATATTGCATTAACCGTAAATGCTTGCGTTCGCTCAAACACACGTGCCGATGTTGCATGGTTAGTTTCCTCCGAACCTTTCTTTGAGAATGCAATCTCAGATGCCATTGCAATTACACCTGGTGGTGGAAAAATTGGGAATCTTCTTGGATCGACATTTGATGGTGAACTCATTGAAGTGGCAAAAAGAAAATTGCCGACGGGAAGAATTGTTAAACGAGAAGTTTCTGCTTTTGAATCAACTATTTCTTCTATCCCTCAAGGAACAAAATTAGAGTTTGCACTTTTGCCATCTGGGCTAATCGATCCCGATATTTGGCAGGCATTTCTTGATCGTGAATCTATTGCAATTGTGTGTCATTTGAAAGACGATGAAATTGTTAAAGCCGACTATTACACATCTGTTTCGATCGTTGCTGCTGAACCAGATGTAATCGAAAACTTCAATCAAAACAAGTCAATGACGGTCAATCTAGGTGATCGAATTCTTACTATTTATCATCCTGTAACCAAATTAGTAATTGCAGGCAATAGTGATATTGCCCAAGCACTTGCACTGGCTGCAACTAACTTAGGCTGGAGTGTTTCTGTGGACGCACGACCAAGCATGTTTGCAGGATTGGCTGCTGGTTTATCGTCAATGGATTGCGCAGTGATTATGGGCCACGATATTGAGAGCTCTAGCAAATGTTTAAGTTATGCACTTGAAAGTGCGGCTGGATATATAGGTGCACTTGGTTCTTTGAAAATGCAGGAGAGTCGTGAAGATTGGTTGGCCTATCGAGACATTACCGATTTATCTCGAGTCCACGGACCAGCAGGTTTTAATATTGGCGCAAAAACACCGCAAGAGATTGCTATTTCTGTTTTAGCCGAAGCAATATCAGTCCTGAAAGGTGTTTAATACGTCAATGGATATGAATCACGATGGCTCACACCGCATTGAAATGAACCTAATGTGGGTATTGATGTGTGCGATGTTAGTTATAGATTTCGCAATGATTATTTATCATGCCAATTTACATAAACGTATTAAGGCTCTCGAAGAGCTCATCAAGAAATAACATTAATTCATATGCGCGAAGGTAGCTGGGATGATGCATTCGGCGTAGCAAGTAATAGTTTTGCAGTACTTCAAAGTGAAAAGGTAGCGCTCTCAGATGCCAATGCCAGAACTCTTGCACGTGATCTAAAAGCCCTGTGCGATTTACCAGCATTTGCAACTTCATCGATGGATGGATGGGCAGTTTGCGCAAGTGGTCCGTGGAAAGTAATTGGTGAAGTTGCCACTGGTAAAACTTCTAATCAACTCCTTGGTGCCTCAGAATGTATGAAAATTTCAACAGGTGGCGTAATCCCTGCAGGTACAACTGCAGTAATCCCTTGGGAAAATGCAACTGAACAAAGCGGATACATTTCGGGTTCTGTCGAAGAAGGTGCAAATATTCGCCCAGCAGGTGCTGAGTGCAAAAAAGATGAACTTCTATTTAAACAAGGAACGCTTTTAGCCCCACCAATGCTGGGGCTGCTTGCAGCGACAGGACATGATTTTCTAGAAGTAACACGACGCCCACGAATCGCAATTTTCTTTTTGGGCGATGAACTTTTACATACCGGTGTTCCCACCGATGGCTCTATTCGAGATGCCCTCGGCCCTCAGATTCCAGCTGTACTTCAAAGTTTTGGAGCAGACGTAGTTTCTGCAACTTTCGTTAAAGATGACCCAGATACTCTTAATAAAGAGATTAAGTCCGCACTTGAAACAGCTGACATAATTATTACAACAGGCGGAACTGCTGATGGACCAAAGGATTATGTAAAAGCTGCAATCTCGCATATCAATGGCGAATTAGTTATTGATTGTGTGAAGGTGCGCCCTGGATATCACACGATAGTTGCTCAAGTTAATTCTGATGCAAGAAAAATCGCATTCTTAGCACTGCCTGGAAATCCGCAATCTGCTCTGGCAGGACTCTTTTCTTTTGGACTTCCACTCATCAACAATTTACTTGGGCGCCAGCAAGAGGATTTGAAAAAGATCACAATTGCCTCACCAATTTCAACACCAGAAGGTTTTTCACGTTTGATTCCAGGAAGAGTAAATAATGGTGAATTTACATCTGCAGAATTTCTAGGTTCTGCGATGCTACGTGGAGTTGCTGTCGCAGAAGGATTTGCTCTGATCAATCCTGGAAATAACTCACCGGGAAGTTTTGCTCGGTGGATACCTTTTACCTGGAATTAAATAATCTTTGGAGCGGGTTCATTTTCGCTAGCGAGTGAACTCTTGTGAATTGGTTCTGAACCCTCTTTAAGTGGCTTATTAGTTCCACCAACTTGATTAGAAATAATTTCCGCAGCGATTGAAATAGCGGTTTCCTCTGGCGTGCGTCCGCCAAGATCTAATCCAATCGGAGATTTGAGTCTAGAAATTTCAGATTCAGTCATTCCAATTTCACGTAAACGTTTTAAGCGATCTTCATGAGTGCGTCTGCTTCCCATGGCACCGATGTAACCGGCATTTGTGCGCAGTGCAATTTCTAGAACTGGCACATCAAATTTTGGATCGTGCGTCAATACGCATATGACAGTGCTTTCATCTACTTCAATAGTTGGTAGATATCTGTGGGGCCAGTCGATGATTACTTCGTCAGCATCTGGAAATCTGCGCTTGGTTGCAAAGAGTTCACGTGCATCACAGACGATGACGTAATAACCCATAAATTTACCAATGCGCGCAACGGCTGCAGCAAAATCGATTGCTCCAAAAATTATCATTCGTGGAGCTGGAGCGAATGATTCAACAAATATTGAAAGATCATCCATACGATTTTCGCCTTGTGGGCCTAATTTTAAAGTTTTAGTGGTGCCGTGCATTAAAAGTGCACGAGCACCTTCTATGGCAGCAAAATCAAGTTGCTCATTTCCCAGTGAACCGTGTGAATCATTTTTGGTCAGAACAATCCTTGTTCCCACGTTGGAATTGCCTGCAACGAGGGTTGCTACACCAACTGCTTTTTTATCTTCAATTGATTTAGCAACTTGATCAAAATTAGGGAAAGTGTGTTTATCCACGTATTGAATAAATAATTCAATTGTTCCACCACAGGTGAGGCCAACGGAGAATGCATTGTCATCGCTGACGCCATAGGTAACAACTTGTGGAATTTTTGTCTTTAAAACTTCTAGCGAAGCTTCATGAATGGCACCTTCAACACATCCGCCAGAAACGCTTCCGATTACTTCGCCAGAATCCAAAACTGCCATTGCAGCGCCAACAGGACGCGGGGCTGAACTCCATGTGCGGGTAACAGTTGCTAAAGCAAAGGGTTTGCCAGAAATAAAAGATGGCAAAATCTCATCAATGATTTCGCGCATGACGTAGAGTATAGCGATGCACGTTGGATTAATCTTGGCCGCTGGTTCTGGCTCTCGCTTAGGCACGCCAAAGGCGAGCCTCGTTGTAGGTGGTCAAAGATTGGTCGATCGCGCAATTAATAACTTCACGTCCGCGGGGGTATCAGAAATTTACGTAGTCCTCGGTGCGTGGCAGGGCGTCGTGGAAGGCGCGCATGTAATTGTTAATGAGAATTGGCAAGATGGAATGGCTAGTTCGTTAAAGATTGGTCTAGAACATATTTCAAAAAATACCGCTGCAACTGATGTAACAATTTCACTTGTAGATCTTCCCGGAATGACACCGGATGCAATTCGGGAAGTAGTTCAAAGCTCGCACGATATTGTTGTTGGAACCTTTGCTGGAAAACCTGGGCATCCAGTTAAGTTTGCAAAGAAATACTGGAATGAAATTTCAGAGAGTGCCACCGGCGATATGGGTGCCAGAAATTTTCTTAAAGGGCGAGACGATGTGCACTTCATCCCGCTGGATCATCTGGCCACCGGAAAAGACATCGACACCCCTGAAGACCTTCTGGGTCAGTAAGCGCTCAAGTAGCTGGCAAATAGGTCAATTGCCCGATAAAACTGCCCAAAATTTACCTCGTTTTGAACTACGAACCTATTGCTGCTGCCAATAGGTGGTGTTACTTTTCCACTCTCCTTTAATGGACTTCATAGAAGAGGTATAGCCATGGCCCTTGAATCAACTGGAAATGAACGCGGTACTCCACGTTTATTTGAACTCATTGAGAACTCACCAAAGACTGGCGACAGTCCAACAATTTGGGCATGGCCACAAATTACAGAATTTCTAAAAGTTGCAAGTCAACCAGTACAAGGTCCATGGCCGGCACATCAAGAAGCGCGTCCAAATCCGGATGCAGATTCAATGCCAGTTGCAGTAAAAGATAACAAGAGCAAGTAACCGGAAACTCACGTAGAGGAAATTAAATATGTATCCATCACGTTTTAAATATGAATCTCCGAAGACAATTGCTGAAGCAATTAAATTGCTCGATGCTGGCAAAGGAGAAGCAAAGATTCTTGCAGGCGGACAGAGCCTTGTCCCAATGCTTAAACTTCGCTTCGCATTCCCAGACCAACTAGTTGATATCAATAACATTCCTGGACTTGATTACATTCGCTTCGATGCAGATGGATCACTTCACATCGGCGCACTTGTACGCCACGAACATTTAGAAAAGTCGGTTGAAATTTCAAAGCGTCAACCAACGATTGCAGCAGCAGCTCCGCTGGTTGCAGATCCAATCGTTCGCGCACGTGGAACCTTTGTTGGTTCTGTCTGTCACGCGGATCCACAAGGTGACTGGGCAGCGACAATGATTGCGTTGCATGGTTATGTTGTTGCGCAAGGTCCTAAGGGCAAGCGAAATATTGAGATGAAGGATTTCGTCCTTGGACCATATGCAACTGCACTTAACTACAACGAGATTGCTATCGAAGCTGTAATCCCTGCCCCTAAGGGAGTTGCTCGTGGTGGCTACCTCAAACTTGAACGACGCGTTGGTGACTTTGCAACTGCTTCAGTTGCCGTTGCACTTGATATGAGCGGGGATACAGTGCTTGGCGCAGGATTTGCTCTAGCTGGCGTTGGTGGAAAAACCATCGATGCTAACGATGCAGCATCGGCCCTCATTGGTCAAAAGCTCACCGATGCAACAATTGCAAAGGCCGCAGCACTCGTTGCAGCTAAAGCAGAGCCTCGTACCGATCACCGTGGTTCAGCTGAATATAAGCGCCACATTATTGAAACATTTGTTAAAAGAATCCTCCTCGCAAACTCCGCACAGAAAGTAGCCTAAAAAATGTCGAGCCTCTACGAAGAAATAAATATTGCACCACCTAGTGATGTTCCGGTTCGCCAAGTCACTGTGTTCGTAAACGGAGAAGCACGTACCGCAAATGTCGAGCCACGTCTTTTGCTTGCACACTTGCTTCGTCAAGCTTTTAAGTTAACTGGAACTCACACTGGTTGCGACACGACAAATTGTGGTGCTTGCACAGTCCTTTTCGATGGTCGCCCGATCAAGAGTTGCACAATGCTGGCAGTTCAGGCAGATGGCCACAAAGTTGAAACTGTAGAAGGACTTGCATCAGCGAGTGAACTCCATCCGCTGCAAGAAGGTTTCAAGCAAGAGCACGCCCTGCAATGTGGTTTCTGTACTCCAGGAATGATGATGGCTGCAAAGGCGCTTCTCGAAGAAAATCTCAACCCAACTGAAGATGAAATTCGTTGGGCGCTATCTGGAAATCTATGCCGTTGCACTGGTTACCAAAATATCGTCAAGGCAGTTCTTTGGGCTGCTGAAAAAATGCGCGCGGAACTCAACTAGGTCGGGGAGCATAAAAAATGAGATTAGACGAAATCAAAATTGGCGGAATGGGTGCAAGCCGTCGCCGAGTTGAAGATAACCGTTTTATTCGCGGTAAAGGCAATTATGTAGATGACATCGTGCTACCAGGCATGCTTCACATGGAAATTTTGCGAAGCCCTGTTGCACATGCGCGCATTAAGTCAATTGATGTAAGCGCTGCATGGGATGTGCCAGGAGTTCGCATGGTTCTTACAGGCGAAATGATGGCTGCACGTAACCTCGCATGGATGCCAACGCTTTCTTACGACACAGCAGCAGTACTTGCAACAGATAAGGTCCGTTTTCAGGGTCAAGAAGTTTGTGCAGTTATTGCAGATGACCCATACATCGCAAAAGATGCATGCGGAAAGATTGTCGTAGATTACGAAATCCTGCCTGCAATTGTGAATCCAGTTCAAGCAGCAGCAGCTGATGCTGTTCAAATTCGTGATGACAAAGCTGGTCAAGTTGGCAATAAAGTTTTTGACTGGGAAATCGGTGACAAGTCTCGCACCGATAAAGCATTTGCGGATGCAGATGTAGTCTCAAAGATCGAACTTCACTATCCACGTACTCATCCATCTCCAATGGAGACATGTGGATCAATTGCTGATTACGATCGCGCAACAGGAAAACTAACTGTCTATATGACTTCACAAGCACCACATATTGTGCGTGCAGCTGTTGCGATGGTCGCCGAACTTCCAGAACAAAATATTCGCATCGTCACACCAGATATTGGTGGCGGTTTCGGAAATAAGGTTCCAATTTATCCTGGTTATGTAATCGCAATCCTCGCTTCTATTTTGACTGAAAAACCAGTTAAATGGATTGAAGATAAGACAGGTAACTTGACCTCAACTGGCTTTGGTCGCGATGTTTACCTCAAGGGCGAGATGGCGCTACGCAAGGATGGAAAAATTCTTGGCGTTCGCATGAACACAATCTCAGACCACGGAGCATTCTTCGCCGATGCACAACCAAGTAAGTTCAAGATTGGTCTGATGCACTCAGCATTTGCGTGCTACGACATTCCAACTGCGCACATGTTTGCAACGGGTTATTACACCAACAAAGCTCCAGGTGGAGTTGCATACCGTTGTTCATTCCGCGTTACTGAAGCCATGTTCTTCCAAGAACGAATGGTGCAGGCAGCAGCCGATGATCTAGGAATGGATCAGGCAGAGTTTCGCCGCGTTAACTTCGTCAAAGATGAACAGCATCCACACCGCACAGCATTTGGGTTCCTTACTGACTCAGGTCAGTACGAGAAGTGCCTTGATATCGGATTGGAAGCAATCGGATATAAGAACTTCGCTGCTGAAAAGGCCGAAGCTGCAAAGCGTGGACGCCTTCTTGGTATCGGAATTTCAGTAATGACTGAGCCTCTTGGTGCAGGAAATAGCCGTGAGTACGACATTTTGGGTATCAAGATGTTTGACTCTGCCGAACTTCGCATTCACATGTCAGGTAAAGCACTTTTGCGTACCGGTTCACGCGGACAGGGAACTGGCCACGAAACAACATGGGCACAGATTGTTGCTCACGAACTTGGAATACCTGCAGATGACATCCTTGTTGAAGAAGGCGATACAGATACAGCGCCATTTGGTATGGGTACATATGCATCACGTTCTACACCAGTAGCTGGCGCAGCGATTGCAATGGTTGCTCGTAAAGTTCGCGCCAAGGCTCGCAAACTTGCAGCTCACCTTCTTGAAGTATCTGAAGAAGATATCGAGTGGGAGCTAGGTCGTTTCTACGTTCGTGGAAATCAAGAACGTGGAGTGACAATTCAAGATTGCGCAATGGCTGCATACAGCAATATGCCAGATGGCATGGAGCCAGGACTGGAAAACGTTGCTTACTACGATCCTCCAAACCTCACATGGCCATTTGCGTGCTACATCGCCAAGATTGAAATTGATCCAGATACTGGCGTATGGGATGTATTGCAATTCGTAGCTGTCGATGACTGCGGTGTTCGCATCAACCCAATGATCGTTGAAGGACAGATCATGGGTGGCCTCACCGAGGCATATGCGATGGCAAATATGCAGTACCAAACTTACGATGAAGAAGGAAACATCATCGGTGGTAACTACATGGACTTCTTGCTTCCAACAGCCTGGGAAACTCCAGGCTTTGAGTTATACGAAGTTGTTACACCTTGCCCACACCATCCAATTGGTGCAAAGGGTGTTGGTGAATGTGCAACTGTTGGTGGACCAGCAGCATTTGTTAACGCTGTAATGAACGCTCTTAAGGAAAAGGGTGTTCGTAACATCGATATGCCGATGATGCCTAACCGCGTATACGAAGCTCTCACAACAGGTAAAGATATTTACGGTATGCCACCAGTACGCAGCGGCAACTAACAAATGTCTTTCAATCCGGTCGAAGGCATGGGCGTCATGGAGCGCGCAGTCGAACTCACAAATAGCGGTGAATCATTTGTGATGGCAACTGTCGTATGGCGCCAAGGCCCTTCTTCCGGACAGAGCGGATCACGAGCAATCATTACATCCGATGGAAAATTACATGGATGGATTGGTGGAGCATGTGCCGAGCCAGTCCTTATCCGTGAAGCAAAAAAGGTTATGGACTCTGGAAAAGCACAGTTGATTTGGCTCGGACAGGAAGCTGATTTCAAAGGAATGCATGTTCCAGATGGTGTGATGACAGTTCCAATGGCGTGCCAGAGTGAAGGCGCTCTTCAAATTTATGTTGAGCCAGTTCAATCATCACCACAATTAACAATTGTGGGGCGCTCGCCAATGGCGATCACACTGAAACAATTAAGTGAAGTTCTCAACTGGAGAGTTTCGCTGATTGATTTTTCAGATTTCACAACGTCAATGCTTTCAAATTCTTCTGTGGTCATCATTGCAACACAGGGCCATGGTGATGAGGAAGCAACAGAAGCGGCACTTCCTGCCAATCCTGCTTATCTCGGTGTTGTCGCTTCACGCAAACGCGGAAAAGCTGTTCTGGACTATTTGGTAGATCGCGGATTTACATCAGCACAGATTGAAAAGATCAAGCTTCCTGCAGGCCTTGACCTTGGTCATACAACTCACCGCGAAATGGCCGTTTCGATTCTTGCCGAGCTTGTGCAATTGCGCGCAGCCGGAGCTTTTGCACAACAAACAAATAAAACACTTCCGCTTCTGCAGACACTGGAAGTTAAAGATTTGGTCTGTGGAATGACTGTCGCAGCTGAAAAATCAAATCGCCCATTTGAATTTGAAGGAACAACGTATTACTTCTGCGCGCCAGGATGTCGTACGGCCTTTGAAAAAGATCCAACCTCGTTCATCAGCCAGGAGGCAAAATGCTAATCTCGCAAACGATAGTAGTTGATCAACCGATCGACGATGTATGGAAATTCTTTGATGATATTCCTCAAGTGGCAGCGTGTATTCCTGGTGCTGACCTAACCGACAAACTTGGAACCGACCACTTCGGTGGCGATGTGATTATTTCTGCAGGTCCGGTCAAACTTGAGTTCGCAGGGCAAGCAAAAGTTAAGAGTCGTGATAACTCGAAGAAGGTCATCACTATCGATGCATCAGGTTCAGATAAGAAAGGGCGCGGTGAAGCACAAGCAGTTCTTATCGCAGCCCTTAACCCTGCAGCTGGTGGAACTTCAGTAAAGATTTCACTTGATCTAACTGTGTCAGGTGCCGCTGCGCAGTTTGGTCGCGGCCTGATTGCAGATGTCACAGCAGTTTTGGTTAATCAGACAGCCGAAAGCATGCAGGCACGTATGAAAGCAATCTCAATGGGACTTGATCCAAACACTGTTGGTGGCCCAAAGGCTGCAAGCGGTGTTGCGATTGCTTTAACAGTTGTTAAGAAAGCAGCAGCAAGAATCTTTGCGCGCTTCTTCCTTCCATATCAACCAGTAGCACGTCGATAACGAGAGAGAAAGGAAAACTAATGAGTCTATGGGGAATAGGTAATCTGGTTCTTTTGGTTGTCATCGTTCCAGTTCTCGTTGCTCTACTTAATTCGGTCCTTGGACCGTTAGAGCGCATTCGCGGAGCTGCAGATGATGCACTAAGTGGAGGAGTCGCTTTAATCGGTGAACTCAACACCACACCAGATTTATTGGCTAAGACAGATAACGTCATCAAGGAAGTGGCTAACGGAGCAGTTCGTTACGCCGGTCCAGTTTCTAAGTTGCTGGGATAGGGGAAGAAAACATGCCACAACAAGCAGTATTTACATTAATTCTTGCAACGCTAATCATTGCAGCGGCGGCACTTGGATTGTCTCGCGTGATTTTGCACCTTCGCACGGTTGCTAAATCACTCGATGCACTTGAAGGCGGAGTAGCCGTAATCGTTGCTAAGACTGCAACAGTTCCATCTGTTGTATCTTCAGTAAACGCAAGCCTTAAGCCAGTTCGCGACTTTGCGGAATCGATCTAGGGGGAGCGATCATGGACTTTACTAATCACACAGGTTGGCTCGTGGGTTACATCATTGCAACAGTTGTTGTTCTAGTTGTTGTAGCTCTCGTTGTTCCAATCTTGCTCCTTGCTCACAAAATTGGTGGTCAAGCACAGCGCATTAATGCAGGCCTTGAAGGCGCAGTTGTTAATACTGCTGGACTTAAGGGTTTAAAGGTAACTATCGCATCGGCTACTGCGATTGTTGATGGCCTTCACCGTGGCCGTACGAAGTTGGGAGGCTAAGCAGATGGATTCAAATACAGACACTCTCTGGGTTATAGCAAACATTCTTGGTGCTGTTGTAGTTGTAGCAGTTGCTGCGCTACTCACAATCTTGGTACTACTAGTTCGAGTTATTGATAAGCGAGTTGCACAGATTCGCGCAACATTGACAGCTGCAAAGGCAAACACTGCCAATACAGAGTTGATTAACCAGACAGCCGCTGCAGTTGATGCAGTTCTTGCTGAAGGACTCGAACATCACTTATTCCTCGGACGTGTATTAGACAAGGTGCGCTCATGACAACTCTTCAACTCTTTACAGTTATTGATATCACCGCTCTTATTGCAGGTCTTGCTATCTACCTCTTTATCGTAGGTCGCCAGCTTGCAGCTGTTGCTACAAAGTTAGAAGAAGCAGCAGACCTTGTTTGGGAGATCAAACACGATGCAGATGCGATCGAACCAGGTCTCGAGCGCATAAACAGAACTGGTGGCGTTGTCGCTGGTGCGCTTCCACTTCTTTATGGTTTCGCTGAAGCAATCGTCGTAGGTGCAACATTTGTGCCAGAACCTGCACACACTGCACCTAAGCCAAATTTCCCAGCAATGGGAACACGACGCTCACGTCTATTTGATGGCGTTGGCGTAAAAATCGATTAGTTTTTTACTGGTCGCGCTTATTTGGATCGCGACCAGTGGTCAATGGGTCGGTGAATGCATTTGAGTATTCGCCGATCCATTCGTCTTTCCAGGCCTGATCATACTTCTCGAGATTGCAACTTGGTTCGTATACCGCCATCAATTCATGAGCAATCATTTCGCGGTGACGTTCAGTGCCACCCGGAATATCAAACCAACAGATATGTAGATTAAATTTATTTCCAGATCGTGCAACCCATGACGCAGAACGTGGATGTTTTAAAGGAAAACCTTCGGTGCTTAAATCTGCACTATGGCCAACGTAGATAATTGAAAACTCTTGCGGCTTATTCTCTGCATCATTTAGACACATCACTGCATAGACTGCAGCAATTTTTGGGGCAGTCCACCCAGCAAGCGCGCGCGGCCCTTCAAAGGGATAGCCAGCAAGGGAACCAAGACGAATCATTGTTCGAGAGCGTCTTCCCAGTCTTGATCTTCAGACATTGTCTCTGCCTTAATGATTTCAAATGCGGGAAGGTTAGCTTTCTTAACAGCTTCATTGAAAAGTACTAGTGCAGCATCTACTGCGATGTCAGAACTTGGAGCTTCAACGATTATTTGTGCTCCATATCCTGTTGTGCCGGCACCGGTTGCTAAGCCGTTATAAATCGCAACTGCATCGGCAAGTTCTACTACCTCTTCGAGAGTAATAATGCGATCGCCTTCAGCAAAGATTGAAACGCTGAATTTCATTGTCGTGATCCTTATCTGATTGTGACGAGCTTGCGGCTGAATTCTTCCAGACTCTTAAGATTATGTCCTGATACAACTTCGTCAATAAAGGGCTCTGCAATGATCATTCCCATCGATGTCGGGACATATCTGTCAGCATCTCCACGATGAGGATTCATCCACACGACTCTGTGAGCAATGCGTGATAACGATTCCATAGATTTTGCCAAAGTCTCTGGGTCGCCGCGATCTAAACCGTCAGAGCAGATAACGACGATAGAACCGCGACCTACTCGTCCACGTCCCCACTTCTTAAGAAATGTATTGATGGCATCCCCAATACGAGTGCCACCTTCCCAATCCATCGCTTCGGTACCAGCAAGTTCCATTGCTTGATCAGGGTTGCGACGTGAGAGTGAACGAGTAACTCGCGTAAGTCGTGTTCCGAAACAGAAGACTTCTACTTTCTGATTTGCACTTCGAGCCGAATAGGCAAGTTGCAATAAATTTCTTGAATAATCAGCCATTGATCCTGAAATATCTAGAATAAAAACAATGGGGCGCAACTTCTCCTTTTTCTTCGTATAGAAGATCTCACGATTTTCTCCCATTGCGCGCATGTTCTCACGGACAATCTTTCGCATATTTAATTTTTTACCTTTATTTGTTGAAATTAAACGGCGAGTTCTGCGAATTGGCGGATTGAGTCGAATATTCGACATCATCTTGCGAAGGGCTGCGAGCTCTTGCGCAGTGCATTCATTGAAGGCTTTGTTACGGAAGATTTCATGACTAGCCGCCATAAATCCCATTTTGGTGTCATCGTTGGAATCGCCTTGTTCTGTACGTTCATTTTCCGGGATTTCAATTGTGGATGTTGTGCTTACTTGTGCACGGAATTTCTTTTTTGCCTCACTTGCTTCTTCCTCCCAATTATCAAAGAAGAATCGCTGAAATATCTCGTTGTAGACCGGAATATTCTCTTTACGCCGCACTAGTGATGTTCTACCACCCCAGTACACATCCATGACATCTGTAGCGTCTAAGACGGATACTGCATTGCAAAAGGTAATGACATCATCTGAACCGATGAGCATTCCATGTAAGCGAAGTTCTTGAGCAAATTCAACAAAGAGTTCGTCAAAACCCTCAGTGAGAGGCATCTGAAACAATCTCCGCAAGGTTGCTAGAAACATATTCGAGATCGTCACGACCCTTGATTACAGCACCAAGTGTTTCGGCTGCATTTGCTTCAGTGAGCGTGCTTGCACCTATTGCGCCAAGAGATTGCACCCAATCAATTGATTCAGCAACACCAGGAGATTTTTCTAGATCCATCTCACGAAGTTTGTTAACCGTGCCAATGACCTTTGTTGCTAATTGTTCAGATACACCAGGAACGCGAGATTTAATTATTTCAATTTCTTGCTCTGCTGCAGGAAAGCCAATCCAGTTATAGAGGCATCGGCGCTTGAGAGCATCATGTAATTCGCGAGTACGGTTTGAAGTCAAAATAACAATAGGACGTGATTTTGCTGCAATTGTTCCGATTTCTGGAATTGTTATCTGGAAATCAGAGAGAAGTTCCAAAAGAAAGGCTTCAAATTCATCATCAGCACGATCGACTTCATCGATGAGCAAGACGCACTGGTCGCCGGCTTTTATTGCCTGAAGCAGCGGGCGTTCGATAAGAAATTTAGATCCAAAGAGATCATCGACAGATTTATCAGAGACTTCATTGCCTGACATTGCACGGATCGCAAGCATCTGGCGCGCATAATCCCATTCGTATAAAGCTTGATTGGTATCGATGCCCTCGTAGCACTGTAAGCGAATCAAGGTGCGCCCAAGTAGCTGCGAAATACTCTTTGCAAGCTCGGTCTTTCCCACGCCGACTTCACCTTCAAGAAGGATTGGTCGACCAAGTTTCATTGAAATTAAAAGCGATGTTGCAAGGCCGCGGTTAGCGACGTAACCGATAGATCGAAGCTCAGATGTTAATTCGTCAACGGTCAGCGAATCGAAAGAGGAGATCATAAATGAGAACTTTGTTCGTGGAGTTACTTGATCTTGTTTTCAGATACTAAAGCGCCGATAGATGCAGCGCCGAGTTTGCCATCGCGAATGAGAGTCTCGCGCCAAGCCGTAGCAAGAGATTTTCCTTCTTCTTGGATAAAACCTTCGAAGGTAACTTCTTTCATGTTTCTACATGCCTTATTTGGATTGCACTCTTCGTCGAGTTCTTCAATTTTTTCACCTTGTGCTTGCCAAATTGAACTAAGCATTTGTCGTGCTTGATCGCTTTCAATTGACATGTCAGACCTCCTGAAGAATTAAGAATGCAAGCGTATCAGAGCCAATAATTCTGGCTAGGTGAGAAATGTATGGACCGTAGCGGCCATACAGAGGGCATATGAGCCAATTAGGCGGGGGTGCAATCCTTGGCTGATTCATTAAGATTGAACTATGAGCGAGAAGCTAAGCCACATCAACGATGACGGCAATGCCCACATGGTTGATGTGTCAGACCGTGACGTCTCGCAACGCAGTGCATCAGCTTCTGGAAAAGTTTTGTTAAGCAAATCTGTGCTGTCACTGATTGCAGAAGGAAAGACCCCAAAAGGTGATGTATTAGCAACTGCTCGAATCGCTGGAATTATGGGGGCTAAAAAAACTCCAGAACTTATTCCGTTATGTCATCCAATTTCTATTTCAAGCGTTAATGTCGATTTAGAAATCGATGATGATGGTGTAAATATTTATTCAACGGTGAAAATTTCAGATCGCACGGGTGTGGAAATGGAAGCACTTACTGCAGTTTCAATTGCTGCACTCACTATTATTGATATGACAAAGGCGCTAGACCCAGGTGCCACGATTAAAAATATTCAAGTTGATGAAAAAGATGGCGGACGAAACGGGCACTGGAAGCGCACATGAAGCGTGCTGCAGTCATCACGGCAAGTAATCGTGCATTTAATGGCGTATATGAAGATAAATCAGGCCAAATTCTTCTTGAAGGTTTGAAATCTCTTGGGTATCAAATTGATGCCGTTCAAGTGCTGCCAGATGATCTAGAAAAGATTTCAGCCGCAATCAAATCTGCAATTAAAGATTCTTTGGATTTAGTTGTTACTACGGGCGGAACTGGCGTTTCTGCATTTGATATGACACCAGAGGCAACTGCTCCTTTGATTGAAAAAGAGATGCCAGGAATTCTCGAAGCGTTTCGAGCGTATTCTCGAGATAAAGTTCCAACGACTGATTTATCTCGCGGTGCTGCAGGTGTAACAAATAAAACGTTAATTATAAATTTACCTGGTTCGCCAGGGGCAGCCAAAGATGGTTTAGTAATTATCGAAAGACTTGCTTCCCACATTCACGATCAATTGGCCGGACATGATCACAGCCCTAGTAACTAAGCACAGCATTTCAGTTGATTCATTAACTGAATCATTAAAAACAAATCAAGCAGGCGCCGTCGCAAGTTTTTCTGGCGATGTGAGAGATAACGATTCGGATAAGAGCGTTACATCTTTGACATATGAAGTGCACCCAAGTGCTCAAGGCGTCATCGAAGAGATAACCCATCGGATTGCGGCCAAACATGATGTCTTAGGCGTAGCCGTTGCGCATAGATATGGCGAAATTGCTATCGGCGAAACAGCCTTTGCGGTTGTAGTATCAGCAGTCCATCGTGGGCCAGCATTCGCGGCTTGCGAAGAGATCGTCTCGACTGTGAAAGATGAACTTCCAATCTGGAAGTATCAAGTCTTTGCAGATGGCACAACCGAATGGGTGAACAGCGCATGACACAGCTCGTTGACACATACGGACGTGGGCATAGAGATCTACGAGTTTCTTTAACTGATCGATGCAACCTTCGCTGCACCTATTGCATGCCACATGATTTTGCTGCCTGGCTACCTTCTGAAGATCTTTTAACAACTGATGAATTGATTTCTATTATCAAAGTAGGTGTTTCACAAGGTATTGATGAGATTCGCTTAACAGGCGGCGAACCCCTTTTGCGCCCGGATATCGTTGAGATTGTCTCTCGCATTTCATCTATCGAAAATCCACCAATTTTGTCTATGACTACTAACGGACTTGCCTTGGCAAAGTTAGCCAAACCATTATTTGATGCAGGACTTCGTCGAATCAACATTAGTTTAGATACGTTAGATCGAGATGTATTTAAGAAGATGACATACAGAGATCGACTGCATGATGTATTTGCGGGTATCCAAGCGGCTAAAGATGCTGGCTTAATGCCAGTTAAAATTAATACTGTTTTGCTACGCGGTATAAACGATGGTGAAGTTACTAATTTATTGCAGTGGGCACTAGCCGAAGACCTCAACCTTCGCTTCATCGAACAGATGCCACTAGATGCTGGTGGAATTTGGAATCGCGCTGAACTTATTACAGCCGATGAAATATTTGAACAACTGGGCAGCAAGTACAAACTCTCACCTGTTGATTACCGTGGTTCATCGCCTGCAGAGGAGTTCTTAATCGATGGCGGTCCAGCAACTGTTGGCATTATCGGAAGTGTTAGCCGACCATTTTGCGGTGCATGCGATCGCATCCGTCTAACATCTGATGGTCAATTGCGTTCATGTTTGTTCTCAATGAAAGAGACAGACTTGCGGGGTATTCTTCGATCTGACTTAAGCGAAGATGAAAAGCGTGAATCACTTATTTCTAAATTCCATGTAACTGTTAAAGAAAAGTTGCCTGGCCACGGAATTAATGATCCAAGCTTTATTCAGCCATCTCGTCCGATGTCTGCAATTGGCGGTTAAGCACCACCAGCAAATCTTGGCAAGATGTCTATGACATCATCTGCACTAATCTTCATATCGTTATTTGATTCCGCCCCACCATTTACTAAATATGAACATCCGGGCAATATCGCAATCAGTTTTGGATGTTGGGCGGATGCCGATGCAATTACTTCTCCTAACGTGGAGCCGTCGATTTGCGACTCTGAAACGCCACACGCGGCTCGCGCTGCTGCATAAAAATTTACGACTGCCATAAACAGAACCCTACATCAGGGCTCAATTGATGATCTTGCTATCTAGTAGCCACTTCTTACGTTCGCGCTCAGGTAATCTCTCGATCGAATAGCGCAACATAGTGCGCGGCATTTCATGTGAGTGCATCGATAGAAACTCTCGCAATTCAAGCACATTGAGTTTGCCTGCTTCGCGCAGAGCCCATCCAACGGCCTTATGAATCAAATCATGCTTGTCATCGAGTAATTTTTCTGCCATCACAAATGTTGGTTCGATGTCCCCAGCGCGAATAAATGCAAAGGTGAAAACCATAGAAACTCTGCGCTGCCAGAGCGACTTACTTTTGGATAATTTATTGAGCAATATGTATGGATCATCCGAATCAATCAAGTACTCACCAATGATGGGGGCAGTCACATCTACAAGATCCCAATTATTTACATGTCCGGCATACATTGCTTTCATATAACTATCAAAGATTTTCTTTTTATCTTTGCGCAGCGTTAGCGATTTGTACTGAAGTGTCAGAATGATTAAGCCGCATAGCCGTACTTCGTGGTATTTAGAACGTGTAAGAATCTCGACTTCCTTCAATGGAAGATTTTTGAATTCTTTGGCAATGCTTCGCACTTGGGGAACGACTAACCCAAGAAAAATGTCGCCTTCACCGTATTGACCGGGGGCAGTTTGAAAGAAGCGTTGAAGGTGGAATGCTCTGCCTTTGTTTGCAAGGGACTTGATCTCCTGAAGAACTTGGCTTGCGCTCATATACAAATCTTACTTTTATAAATGATTGCGGCTAGTATTTAAATATCACCAGTGGTCCGTGGAGAACTCACATGAGCAATTACGAAGAAATAGACGAAGTGTGGCGCGCTATTGGTCTGGCAGCACCTGCTCGCAAGGCGCTCGTCGATGCCAAACTCTATAAAGTCTCAGACCTTCGTAAGATTTCATTGGAGGAGCTAACAAATCTTCACGGAATGGGCAAAAGTGCAATCGCGCGATTAAAAGTTGTGATGCACGGTAAGAAAATCACCTTTAGGAACTAACTCAATCGCTATTATTTAAACCTAAATCTTTTCAGGTGAGGCGGATGCAGTGTTTGAAGCAATAATTCTCGGCATCATCCAAGGCCTAACTGAATTTATTCCCATCTCATCCAGTGCTCACCTTCGCCTTGCAGGAGAATTCTTTCCAAACGCTATAGATCCTGGCGCGATGTTTACCGCGATTACTCAGATAGGAACAGAGTTAGCAGTACTAATTTATTTTAGAAAAGATATCGTCCGGATTATTTCTGCATGGTTTGTAAGTTTGAGCAATAAGAGCGCCCGCAACCAAGATTCTAAAATGGGCTGGCTGATAATCGTGGGCTCGGTTCCGATAGTAGTTATTGGTTATCTCGCTCAAGATTACATAACGAATGAGTTGCGATCACTCTGGATCATTGCAACCATGATGGTTGTTTTCGGACTCTTACTCGGCGCTGCAGATAGATTTGGTGCAAAAACAAAAGAACTCTCACAACTCAATGTGAAGCACGGAATTCTTTACGGTCTTGCTCAGTCACTCGCTCTTATTCCAGGTGTTTCACGTTCAGGTGCAACCATTGCGATGGGGCGCTACCTTGGTTATTCGCGAGAAGCAGCACTTCGCTACTCATTCTTACTGGCACTTCCGGCAGTATTTGGCAGTGGTTTTTACCAACTCAAGAGCGCTCTTTCTGATGACCAGGTCGCCGTTTACTCTTTGTCAGAAACACTCGTAGCAACCGTCATTGCCTTTGTTGTTGGATATTTGGTGATTGCG
>Ga0209107_10000675_pt1 | contig 19613 bp, 14 predicted proteins | sample LakErihyJuly2011_2_FD_187460 | JGI IMG/M metagenome (GOLD analysis project Ga0209107, IMG submission 187460) | Freshwater microbial communities from dead zone in Lake Erie, Canada - CCB hypolimnion July 2011 (SPAdes) (version 2) | ecosystem: Environmental > Aquatic > Freshwater > Lentic >...
TCGGTTTAACCGGACCTACTGCAGACCTACACGTAAGGAACGCAGTCGTCAACGCTAGTGTTATAGACGCAGACGGTGTATCCGGTGAGCTTTTCGGCGTAACCGACACACTCACAGGGTCACTCTTCTCAGTGAACGACATATCCGGTATACCAGTACTCGAGGCGTTCTCTGACAACACAATCGTACTCGGTGACTACCAAGCACCCGCACTCTACACGACCACTAAGGCAATAAGAGCACAGAACATAACTAACAGCACTATCTACCAGCTTAGTGCCACGAGCTACACATCCGCGTTCTTCGACTACAACGTGACGAGTGGTACTAACTCCAGAACTGGAACCATAATGGCCGTCTGGAACTCTCTCGGAACTCTCGAACACAACGAGGTGAGTACACTAGACGTTGGTAATACACTCGGCACAAGAGCGATAACTTTCGACGTTGTCGTATCCGGAGTGAATGTGTTACTGAGGTCCACTACTTCTCCTACGGGTGGAACATGGACGATAAAAGTCATCGTGAGAGCAATATAGAAATGAAATAAAATAAAGAAGAGTAGACTTTCGTCTACTCTTCTCGTTTAAAGGCGTTGTCGATAAATAATATATACTCTAACTTATTTTGGAAAGTGAAAAAATAGTGTTATAATATGTCTAATGAGTTCTTTGTAAGGAAAGGTCTCGCTATAGCGACGTCCTCGGTTAGTATAGGAACCACCGAAAACAAGGTTCTCGTCCTCGGTGACGACCATATAGTAAGATACCGAACAAATATTACCTCGGGTGGATCCGCCAATGCAGCGGCGCCTACTTTCTCCGTACAAATAAATGACGGAATCGGAGGTCTCACTGGTTATGGTATCATCGACTACGGCCGTGGAAATACATCACTCAACAGACCTGGCAATCTAATAACAACTAATAATAGTTTTAACACACTAATAGGTGCAAGTGCCGGTGTTGTGTTGACTACAAGCGCAAACACATTTTTGGGTTATCGTGCCGGTGTAGCAAACAGCCAAGGACAATTCAACACATTTATCGGAACCGAGACAGGTTTAAACAACCCGAGTGTCCCAAATTGTGGATGTAACACATTCATTGGTCATCAATCCGGTCAAACCACGGTATGTGGTGGAAACACATTTGTAGGTGCTTTTAGTGGTGTTAGTTCACTAAATTCTAATAACGTACTCGTCGGTTTCGGTGCAGGTAGAGCGGCAACAGGAACTAAGGGAACCGTTCTCGGATTCGAGGCGGGTTGTCAGTATACTGGTGCAGACAATGTACTCATCGGTCACCAGGCAGGACTCAGTCAGTCCAGTGCGGCGGGTAACACCATCATCGGATCATGTGCGGGTATATGTAACCTAACCGGTGGACAGAACGTATACGTAGGTTTTCAGGCAGGGCTTAGTGCTAGTAATAGTCAGAACACTTTCATAGGATCGTGTGCCGGTAGAAACACCACAACGGGTTGTTGTAACGTTTATGTCGGTCAGGGTAGTGGGTTCTGTAACAATAGTGGTTGTTGTAACACCTATGTGGGTCAACGTGCAGGATTATCTGGTTTAACCGGTTCACAAAACGTTTACGTTGGTACAGAAGCTGGATACTGTCATGAAAGTTGTATGAATACATTTGTGGGTGCGTGTGCTGGAGTCGGAGGTAACGCTGGAAATATAACCTGCGGACATTCTAACACTTTTGTTGGTTTTGTCGCAGGTTGTGCGATAACATCAGGTATACGAAATGTAATCGTTGGAGCATGTTCAGCAGTCTTAATAGGTGATGGAAATGGAAACGTTGTTGTAGGATTTGGTGCAGGTCCTGCGTCCAATTCTTGTTGTAATACTATTATTGGTAATTTTGCCAGTGGTGGTATGCGATCACAAAATAATGTCAATATCGGTGCATTCGCAGGACAAAACCCACTAACTCTAGGAGGTTTAGAATCCTGTGAGAGTGTATTCATCGGATTCCAGGCAGGGCGTTCAAACCGTTGTTTGTGTTGTAACACATTCGTAGGTAGTAGAGCAGGGTATTTCGATACACGCTCTGTATACTCAACATTAATCGGCTATGCTGCTGGATACGGTAACACGGCATCAAACAACACCATAGTAGGAGCTCTAGCGGGTGGTGTCGCACTTGCGACGCCCACTCTTCTGATGACGGGTGGTACTAACTCCTTCTTCGGAGTAGGTGCTGGTTATTGTAACACTTGCGGATGTGATAACACCTACCTTGGTGTTAGTTCGGGATGTTATGGTTCTTCGGTACAGCGTAATACATTTACCGGTGTACTTGCAGGTGCGTGTAACACCGGATCCGAAAACGTATTTATGGGATACTGCACCGGATTTAAAAACCAGGCGGGTGCGAATACATTCGTGGGTGCTTTCTCCGGTGTTTGTAATAGTGGAATCGGAAACGTATTTATGGGATATTGTTCTGGTTGTGATAATACTACAGGTGCCTGTAACGTCATCATAGGTGCGGGTGCTGGAGAACGTAATAAACTAGGCTGTGATAATGTCTTCATAGGTGCACTTTCAGGAGCGAAAAACGGATTAAGTACTCCATTCACTGCAGGTTGTAACACATTCGTCGGTGCATGTGCCGGCTGGTGTAACAACTTAGGAACATCGAGTACCTACATCGGATTCAGAGCAGGTGCGTGTGAGGAATCGAGTAACGGGCGGTTAAACACATACGTCGGTTTTGAAGCTGGTTTTGGAAGATGTGCAAGTTATACCAACACCTATATAGGTGCTTGTGCAGGTGCTTCACAATCAAGCGCGATACTGGTTGGAAACACCTATCTCGGTGTTTGTGCTGGACAATTTGCAGATGGTAGTTCGAACGTTTATTTGGGTATGCGTGCAGGTGCGTGCTCAACCGGAATAGGCCTGAACACTTTTATCGGATATGCTGCTGGACAATCAGCAACTAACACAGTGTGTAGTATAATGATTGGAAATAGTGCCGGTCAATGTGCCGGTGGTAAGTGTAATATACTCATAGGTAACAATTCCGGATGTCGGACAAAGGGAGATGGTAACATAATGATGGGTTATAATACAGGTATATGTGTGAGCACAGGGTGTTATAATATTCTTATTGGTGACTACGCGGGACATTGTACTACAACACATTGTTACAACACTTTTATCGGATACCGTGCAGGAACTACGGCGACTGCATCATGTAACACTATAATTGGTGCAGAGGCGGCCAACGCAACCGGTGTTTTAATGACCGGAACATCCAGTGTGGTCGTCGGCTTCCAATCGGGATATTGTGCCACCTCAGGTGCCTCGAACGTCTATGTTGGTAACTGCACGGCATACAACAATTGTACTGGAAAAAACAACGTTTTTTTAGGTATCAATGCTGGTCTCAGTGGAAACTGGAGCAACTCAATCGCCATCGGTGCTTATGCACAACCGACTGCGAACGGTCAGTTCGTACTTGCGTCAAGTGCTTTTCCATTAGGAACTTCATCAGCAGGTACATTCTCGTTCTTCCTCAATACGAAGATAAACGGAATAGACGTAAAAATACCATTGTACTTCTAAAATAAGTTTGATAAATGGCTAATGAATTTTTTGTAAGGAAAGGTCTCGCAATAGCGACGTCCTCGGTTAGTATAGGAACCACCGAAAATAAGGTTCTCGTCCTCGGTGACGACCATGTAGTAAGATACCGAACAAACATTGTTTCTGGTGGTGGAGGATCAGCCAATGCGGCTGCACCTACTTTCTCCGTACAAATAAGTGACGGTACTGGTCTCACCGGATACGGCCTCATCGATTATGGCCGAGGTAACACGTCACTCAACAGACCAGGACATCTAATAACAACTCAGAATTCTTTCAATACACTAATAGGTGCAAGTGCCGGTGTTGCACTTACTACGAACTCCAACGTTTACGTAGGGTATCGTTCTGCGGTGGGTAACATCGGTGGATGTTTCAACACTTTTCTCGGAACCGAGACTGGTCAAAATAACCCAGTTGCAGGAGCAGGTTGTAACACATTCATTGGTCATCAATCCGGTCAAACCACGGTACTAAGTTGTAACACTTTCTTAGGTGCGTGTACCGGTGTCAGTGCACTCTGTGCTGGTAACGTCCTCGTCGGCTTCGAGACTGGTAAATCTGCAACGAACGCAACTAAAGGAACTTACGTCGGATTTCAGGCAGGGTGTGTCACCAGTGGTGCCGACAACACATACTTGGGTTATCAAGCAGGACTTTGTGTTTCGTCCGGTCCACAGAACACACTTATTGGTTCCTGTGCGGGTATCAAGCTCACAACCACAGGAGGTAACGTGTTTGTCGGCTATCAGGCAGGACTTAGTGCAAGTACTGCACAGAACACGTTCATAGGAACCAACGCAGGACGTAACACAACTACCGGTTGTTGTAATGTCTACGTAGGATTCTGTGCAGGTTTCTGTGATAACACAGGAACAGACAACACGTTCGTAGGGTATTGTGCAGGTGCAGGTGCCGCTACTTACTCAACTTCGAACACATTCATCGGTTCCTGTGCAGGACTTAAGGCCACGAGAGGTGCTAACGTAATGGTTGGTACCAGGGCAGGTGCGAATACCACTTATAACGTACGTAACACATTCGTCGGCTATCAGGCAGGAAATTTTAACGACTATAGAGTATTCACACCGACAATTGGTGATCCCTGGATAGCAGGTGATGGTAACACCTACATTGGTGCGGCTGCAGGTCAATACGTGAATAACGGAAAAGACAACATTTTTATAGGTGATTCTGCAGGACTGGGCGACGTTCTCGTTACACAATTGACTACAACTGCAAGTGTTTTCATCGGTGTAGGTTCCGGTTTTAACATCGCGGGCGGTAGTCGCAACACGTTCATCGGACACCTTTCCGGTTGTTCAAATCGATTGGGAATAGACAACGTATACCTCGGATACGAGGCAGGTGCAGGAGCCACAGCATCTTGTAACGTGATGATTGGCCCATACGCTGGACAATTTGCATTAGGTGTAACCGCGAGTGTAATGGTCGGTATGAGTAGTGGTCGTGTCAACTGTGGAAGAGAGAGTACATTTGTTGGTTTCGAATCTGGAATTCGGAACACGACCGGAACTTCCAACACATTCGTAGGCCACCTAGCAGGAAGAACGAACATATCCGGTGGTGATAACACGTTTGTGGGTGCATGTGCAGGTGCGTCTGGATGTAGTAACGTCGCAGTTGGTACAGACGCAGGAACAAACACAACGGGTTGTTGTAACGTCTACGTAGGATCTTGTGCAGGTTTCTGTAACACCAGTGGATTTAGTAATGTGGCAATCGGCGCTGCTGCTGGTTTCTTCAGTACCGGTTGTAGAAACAACTTTTTTGGTGCTAGTGCAGGCTACGCAAACACAACAGGTTCGCACAACGTTTTTATAGGAACAGAGGCCGGTTCTCGTTCAACAAACCTAACATATAGTGTTTTCGTAGGATACCGTGCAGGATACAATACTGGAGAAGGTACAAGTTTAGTATATTCGAACAACGTAATGATTGGTGCTGCAGTTGGTCAAAATGTAAAATTTGCTGACCTAAATACTCTGGTAGGAACTGAAGTCGTTGGTTTTTGCAATACAATTAATGATTCTGCATACACTCTCAGTTGTAACACAATAATGGGACATCAAGCCGGTTACTGCGGATACTCATTACAAGAGAACACTTACATAGGCTTCAGGGCCGGTTACTCGGGTACTTACTCGTACATGAACACGTTCATCGGAGTCTGCTCCGGATACAACAACACATCCGGTACACTTAACACTTTCATAGGTGCATGTGCAGGTGCACGTGTCACAAAAGGTGAAAATAACACGTATATCGGCTCCTTAGCAGGCCTTAACGGAATAACTGCAAATCAAAATACGCTGATTGGTGCCTTTGCTGGCTGTGGTAGCACTGTTTTCCAAGCAACTCTTGGACTAGGTATAGGTGACTATAACGTCGCGATAGGTTATGGTGCCGGACAACAAATCACAATCTATTCAAGTAGAAATACTTTTATCGGTTCAGATGCTGGTAAAAAATCATTATACGCAACCGCAAGTGTAATGATAGGAGCATGTGCAGGTCTTAATATTCGGGAATCTTTGTCTGAAAACAACATTCCTTCAGGTACTGATCCATCATCACCTGTAATCAACACCTTAGTGGGTGCTTATAGTGGCTCGAAGAATCATTGGACATGTTACAACACGTTTGTTGGTTTCCAAACAGGATATGACGGAGATTTGTTCTCGATGGATTCTGGTGCTATCAGCTGTTCCTATAAACAATATTGCAACACTATGATGGGTCACCAGGCGGGCTGGTCGGCTTATAATGTCTGTGATAGCACATACATCGGATTCCAGGCAGGATACTCGGCGACGTCATCTCATTCAAACACGTTCATCGGATTCTGTGCCGGAAACGAAAATATCTCCAACTACAACACTTTTGTCGGCTTCAAGTCAGGTTCAACTGGTGGATTCAACACCAATGTCGGATGCAACAACGCCTACTTAGGAGCGTGGGCTGGTTATAGCGTGGGCTATGGTGCGAATAATAACGTAATGATAGGAGCTATTGCTGGCGGGAGTGCCGAAGGTGTGACATCCAGTGTTCTTATAGGATTCTGTGCAGGTTATTTCGCGTTCCAAACGACGAATGTATTCATCGGTGCGTTTAGTGGTTCACAGAACAAATTTTCGTGTCTCAACACATTCGTAGGGTACGAGACCGGTTTCAACAAAAATGGAAATTCTTTAGGAGAGCAATTAATAGCTAATAGTCTTTCACAGCGTTGTAACGTTATGTTCGGGCACCAGGCAGGAAGAAACGGACATGCTGTATGTCAAAACTCATACTTCGGGTTCAGGTCTGGATACTCTGCTACACAATCATACAACAACACATATCTAGGATTCTGTACAGGATACGCAAACTGTAAAGGAAACAACAACACATTCATAGGACACAATTCCGGAACCACTGGAAACTTTTCCGGATCAATCGCGATAGGTGCAAGTGCATCCGTTACCGCAAACAACCAACTATCGATTGGATCTACAACGGTTCCTTTGGGTACTGCATCCGACGGAACGTTCAACCAGTACCTCTGTGTGGTTGTGAATGGTCAGAACTTCAGAATACCGTTGTATACCGCGTAGTCTATAAAACATTAACGCATTGGTTCATATAACAATAAAAAAAAGTTAAATGAGCAAATACGCTATATTACAGATTGAGGGCGGCGTAGGAAAGAACGTGATGGCCACAGCGGTCGTTCGTGCAATAAACATCGAACACCCGAATCACAAAATCGTCGTTGTTACTGCACATACAGATGTTTGGTTGAATAACCAACGTGTACATAAAGTAATACAGTTCGGAACACTTCAATACTTCTACAATGATTACGTTAAGGATAAAGGTTCTCTACTATTCCTTCTCGATCCTTACAAAACTACCGAATACATCTATCGAAGGAAACATGTCACCGAGATATGGTGTGAACTATGTGGTGTGAAATGGGATGGCGAGAGACCAGAGATGTATTTCACACAACTCGAGAACGATTTCTGTAGTTCAATGATTGCAAAGGACGAAAGACCAATATTTATGATAAATGCCTTCGGTGGTGCTGAAAACCAACAACACAAATACTCTTGGGCAAGAGACATTCCACCGGTTATTGCACAGGCAGTAGTCGACGAACTATCGAAGAGATTCAGGGTAATACAGATAAGGAGACAGGACCAAATATCTCTCAACAACGCAGAGTCCTATTCGGTGAACCTAAGACAATCTGTACTAATGTTGTTACAATCCGACAGAAGGCTTCTAATCGACTCACTGATGCAACACGTGGCTGCAGCGTTCGGACTCAAATCCACGGTTATTTGGGCATGTAATAGTCCTATAGTGTTAGGTTACGGAATACACGACAACATATACGCAAACTTCCAACCAGGTGACCTTAAGAACAGCGTATACGAACCTTATGACATAGTAGGAGATCCTGTACAACTCGCAAGCTCACCTGTAGATATGTTCAACGTTGAGGCAATAATAAAGTCTCTCGATATAGAAGAATTTCCGATATTAGAACAGACTCCGACACTTGAGACACTAGCAATATAAATGAATCCCCGAAAGGGGATTTTTTATTCAATATTTTCGTTTCAACATTAAACAAAAAAACCTCGACAATGTCGAGGTTTTTTGTTTTAGTACTTATTAGTACCTGTACTCATCGTTTTTGAACGGACCTTCCACCGATACACCGATGTACTCTGCCTGATCATTCGTAAGCACGTCAAGCTCTACTCCAATCTTAGCGAGGTGTAACATAGCAACCTTCTCGTCAAGCTTCTTAGGAAGCACGTAAACTTGGTTCTCGTAGTTGTCTGTGTTCAACCAAAGCTCAATTTGTGCTAGTGTCTGGTTTGCGAAAGAGTTCGACATAACGAAAGACGGGTGACCTGTTGCACAACCGAGGTTCACAAGTCTACCTTCCGCGAGAATAATGATGTCGTTTCCTTCTACGTTGTAGATGTCAACTTGTGGTTTCACCTCGGTCTTTGTAGAACCGTAGTTTCCGTTCAACCATGCCATATCAATCTCGTTGTCGAAGTGGCCAATGTTACAAACGATTGTTTTGTCCTTCATTCTTCTGAAGTGACTCTCGTTAACGATGTCTTTGTTTCCTGTCGCAGTAACGACAATATCAACTCTGTCAACAACGCTGTCGAGTCTCTTCACCTCGTATCCGTCCATAGCAGCCTGAAGTGCACAGATAGGATCAATCTCAGTTACGATAACTCTAGCACCGGCACCTTGTAAAGAAGCAGCAGAACCTTTACCTACGTCTCCGTATCCACAAACTACAGCTACCTTACCAGCCATCATAATGTCTGTCGCTCTTCTGATAGAGTCAACTAAAGACTCTTTACAACCGTATTTGTTGTCGAATTTCGATTTAGTTACCGAGTCGTTCACGTTGATTGCTGGAACCAAAAGAGTTCCGTTTTTTACTCTCTCATAAAGTCTGTGAACTCCTGTCGTAGTCTCCTCAGAAAGACCTTTGATACCTGCCGCCAGGTTAGGGTACCTGTCGAACACCATATTTGTTAGGTCACCACCATCATCCAAGATCATATTCAACGGCTCACCACCTTCGAACGCATACAATGTCTGCTCGATACACCAGTCAAACTCTTCTTCGTTCATACCCTTCCAAGCGTATACTGGAATTCCAGCCGCCGCGATAGCCGAAGCCGCGTGATCCTGTGTTGAGAAGATGTTACAAGAAGACCAAGACACCTGCGCACCAAGCTCTACCAACGTCTCAATAAGAACCGCAGTCTGGATTGTCATATGAAGACATCCTGCAATCCTTGCACCCGCCAACGGTTTACTAGCACCGTACTCTTCTCTAAGAGACATAAGACCTGGCATCTCTGCCTCGGCAAGTGTGATTTCCTTTCTTCCCCAATCAGCGAGTGACATATCCTTCACTTTGTAGGCAAGCTTTTCATTTGTTAATACCATTACTTTTTTTTATTTTTATGTGTGGCCAATTTTATAGCCATTATTTCATTCTCTTTCACGATTAGCTCGTCGAGTAGAAAACCGCACTCGACCTTCAGGTTACTCAGTTTTTGCATTGCCTCTTCGTCGAGTGACTTCTCCTTGTCTATAGCCTCGATTTCATCTCGTATCGCGTCCTTCATCCTGTCGATGTCCTCGAGCACCAGTTGCCTTACGTCCTCGAACAGCGACGAGTAGAAAGGATTTTTACAAACGATTTCAACGTACATAGACGGGTTAAAACCCTTCATTATGGATCTCAACTGTTCTATGATTGCTTCCTCGGTTCTTGCCTCAGCGAGTCTTTCTAATGCAATCTCAAGCTCTATCTCGTTCTTACTCATCTCTGGCTAAGCTCTCTTTTCGTATCGCGGTCGATGTCGCGTTTCTTGATGTCCTCCTTTTTGTTCCATAACTTCTTACCCTTACAGACACCAATCTTTGCTTTTATTCGATTGTTTTTCAGATGTAGGTCCAGGAGTATCATAGTCGTTCCCTTCTCTTCCATCATCCTGTCAATCTTTTTAATCTCCTTCTTATTTAGAAGAAGTTTTTTCTCTCGGTTCTCGTCATGCTTTTCTGCTTTGTGTGCCTGTTTGTACGGTGCGATCCTCATATTCTTCACGAATATCTCCCCAGCCTTGAAGTAAGCGAAAGAGTCACCGATTGTAACGTCTCCGCCTCGTATCGATTTCACCTCCGATCCGGTTAGTATTATTCCAGTCTCGAAGTCCTCGAGTACCGTGAACTCGTGGTATGCCTTTCTGTTCTTTATCATCATAACCGTAATTTATAAAAATTCTTCGTTTCCGAACCTGTTTTTGACAATTTTTATTTTATCCTTTGTACAAACAACCGCCAAGTCCGCAGCGTAGAGCGTTTGAGATCCGCCAGTTAAGGACTCCACAATCGTCTCTTTGTCGTCAAAAGATGGAGTTGTGTTAATCTGACTAAGCAGTACCACATACATACCCTCACTCCTCGCATCTTCACTAATCTGTCTTACTTTGTTCCTGAGATCGTATATTTTTTCGCCGAACCTCTCTACCCGTATGACTATAAAGTTAGAAGGAGTCCTGTCTTCTAATAATAAATCTATTCTTTGGTCTCTTGAAATCTGCGAAAGACTATCCACATCACCTATCGAAACCGGTTTGCCACAGCCGAGCTCTTCGAGTATCGACATCGCCGTATACTCACCCAGTGAGTCGTGGCCTATCACCGTAACGTAAGGCTCATTAAACGAGATAAGCTCCACCATTTGGTGGACCTTATCCTTTATTTTCAATATTTCGAGAGTTTTCGACATAGATTAGATTTGAGGTTCTAAGTGATTATTAACTAGACCCTCAATCTTTTCTTTGGTTATCATACCAGTGTTTCTCTCAACGATTTCACCATCTTTGTAAAGTAGTAAAGTTGGTATATTTCGTATTCCCAATTCTTGTACTAAATCACGAGCACCATCTGCATCCAATTTACCAACTTTAAGTTTACCAAAATATTCAGATGATATTTGATCCACTATAGGTCCAATTACCTTACAAGGGCCACACCATTCTGCTTTTATGTCAATCAAAACTAAACCACTTTCTACGAAAGGTTTATAATTTTCTTCATTCAATTCTGTTATGTAAGCAACCATATTCTTTTTTTTTTATTTAGTATTATATTATGTCGGTTTCCAAAAGTTCATAGAACGAGTCGACACGACTCTCTATTCTTCCGAAAAGCTCTTTCCTCAGTGAAAGCTCCATCAGAAGTAGATCGGATTCATCCATCCAGGCCTCAACCACTCGTCCGTTTTCCAGTGCAGCAAGAGCGACCGTCTTGTCGTCGAACGCTGCGAAGGTCGTCTTTACGACGTCTATCTGCTCAGAGATTGTCATATCCTTCAGTGCCTTTGTAATCAACGGTGAGATTGAGCATAGTAGCGCCAACATCCTCGAATCCTCCTCTTTCGGAATTTCGTCGAAGTAGTTTTTCGCACCGAAAAGTGGAACCAGACCATTGAACAACCTCATCTTCTCTTCGTCACCATAAACGTTTCTCATATAGTTGAGGAAGGACTTTCCGGTCATTATCCTGAAAATGTTGTTGTCTCCGAAAACGGTGCTATCTTCGAGCTCTATATCGGCGAAGAAATCTATATCGGCTTCGTCCAAAATAACCTGTGATTTCGGTTTCTCTACTGATGAAACCTTATTTTTTAGCCCGTATATCCTCTCTTCCGTATCATATTTCAAAAGTATCATCTTCTCAACTTCCTCAACTCTGTATGTTACTAAGTACTCGGACAAAATATCCTCAACGTCAGTGTAGTCGTCCATACGCTTCTGCTTGAAGTACCTCTTCACCGTATCAGTGAAGTTGTAGTCTATGGCGTGCATAAGTAGCTTCAACTCGAACTCGTCCATCTCGACACCAAGGTCCTTCGACTTTTTCGCCAACCTTATCGCTGTGTGTGACGGAGTACCTATGTTACTGACCTTTATCTTTCCGGTGTTGATAAAATCCTCGAAGTCCTGTGTCCAGAAGTACTGGCAGGTCTCGAGGTCGTATCCTACCCCGGTACAGCTGAGATCAAAAGACTCGAGTATCATCATCGGATCTCTGTCGGATGCGTCGTAGGTTATTGTGTTGACCATTCCATCACGTGTCGACTCCTTTATAGCGTAGAACTTCTTATCATAAGGATGCTCGCGGTAGCCGTTGTAGTCGTCGTAGTACTCGACCTCCTTCTCGGTGTACCTGAAAAGAGTTTCGCGATCGTTAGGATCGATAAAATCAAGATGACCGACGTATACGAAAATGTCGACGTCGTTTATCAACGGCTCGGTTCCGTTCTTCAACGCCCAGATTGTGTTGGCAAGCGATCCTCCAGCAAGAAGACCCTGCCCGGGAAGCGTCCACCTACTCTTTATGTAGTCTAACGCTTCCTCTGCAAGTCTTTTCAGTTCCATCTTTGATAGTTTTAGTCAAGTATCTCGTCAACAACACCAAGCTCTAAAGCCTCTTCCGCGTTCATATACCAATCCTTTTTGTTCTCAAGAATCTCTCTAAGTTTTTTCTTAGCGATTTTAGTTCTGGATTTGGTGTAGTCCTCAATCTGAGTCTGTAGTCTCTTAGCCTCCTCTAGCTTTTCTTCCATATCCTGCACCTTTCCGAAGAAACCAGTAGATACCTGGTGGTATAATGGTGTCGACATTTTGTGTGCGAACCTTTTGTGTCCAGCAAGAAGTATAAGAAATCCGCAGCTCATAGCACATCCGGTGACGATTGTGTGAACAGGAGTCTGGCTTATCTCAATAACGGATAGAAGTCCGAAACATTGGTATACTGCACCGCCGTAAGAGTCGATGTAGACTTTTATTGGTTTTGGTTTGTACTCGAGGTCGTAGACTGCGTAGAGTTTCTCCAGGTGTCTGTCGTCCTCGTTTATCTCGATAATCTGTCTTGTGAGCTCTGCGATTGATGATTGATCTACTTGCTTAGTGAAATAGATTTGTCTTTCTTTTGGAAGTTGTAAGTTGTTGGCCATAAGTTTTTTATTAAAAGTGAATGTAATGGTACAAAAAAGGAGACTGCTGTCTCCTTTTATTTATGAATTTTGTTCGTCAATCTGTGCGAACTCTGTCTCGGTCTCTTTGACCAGTATCGCTCGTCCGTTTCTGATTTGACTTTTTATCGTGCTTAGGTTTTTTCCTAAAGTCTCAGCGATGTCTTTATAAGCCATCTTCTTGATTTCACGCATCTCGATTACTGTCCTGTAAGGTTCTTTCAGCTCTTGAATCTTCTCTACCATTATCTTGGCTTTCTTCTCGTGGATTGCGTGTCTCTCGACGTCGCTTTCTTCTTCCTGGATGAAGTCCTTCATAGTAGTTCCTTCGTCGTCGTATTCTACGTCGAGTGAGATTTGTTTTTTGTTGTTTTTGATTGATTGTAGTGCAAGGTTCTTAGCTATGGTGAATAGCCAGGTTGAGAACTGTGCCTTGTCTTTTTCGTACTTGTCGATTTTCTCGAAAGCGGTGAGGAATGAGTCTGTTGAGATGTCCTCTGCATACTGGATGTCCATTCTGTTGGATTCTAGCATCCTGGACGTGAAGTATATCAGTTTTGGATAATACTTTTTGTAGAGTGTGGTAAAGTCTTTACCCGTTCTTTCTACAAATACTTTTTCTTGTTCGCTAAATAGCCCGTTGTTGTTCATAATCGCCTTTTATTTTTTTATTATTGACTTTCGCCAATTTCCATTATTTATAAATTCTTCTGCCTCCCATTGTGCCAATGACACATTATTTATACGATAAATGTAACTAAAAGTTTAGTTTTATTCGTATTTTATTTTCCACAGGTCGATTATTTTTTGTCTTCGTTCTACTTTCCTTACGAATAAAAGGTATTCTTTGATGATGTTCCTACCATTCGATGTTAATTTTTTTACCAAATCCTCGTCGTAAAACATCATATTCCCAGCTCTTCAAGTTGTTTTTCTCTCATCTCGCGTTTTATTTCCGACAGCAAGCCACCGGTCTCACTATCGACCACATGCCAGTGCTTTTCTATTCCGTATTTCGAGATGAAGTCGTCTATGTTGAGACTTTGCCACTTTACAGGATCAATAACATCCAATGTTGGCCCGTACGTCATATAGGATTTATCGAACGAAGGATACGGTGTTCCGGTGTTCGTTTTCCTTATGTGTAGATTTGGATAGCATCCATTGAGGTCCCATCTATTGGCGTTGTCGTCGTATTGCTCCATCACTTTTCTGAAAAGAGTGTTGCCGAGTTTCACAATCCCGATTTGGCCGGTGTCCATTTTTTCCGCACCACAAAGGTGTACAACTCCGAAAGTGCCCTTTTTATCTTCTCTTTTCCTACTAATAAAGTACGCACGGTTCAACATGTCACCAGTATCGTAGACCATACGCACATTGTTGTAGAAGAAGTTAGTTTTTACCATAAACGACTTACTACCGTCGTTGTGACATAAGGGTATGAGCTTCAGCACATCCCCGTCATCAAATCTCATCAGCATATCACAAATATTATTTCAATAAGTCTTCAAGTTCTTCAACAGTTAGTATTCCAACTCCCAGTGAGATTGCCTTGGTCTCCTTCGAAGAGCCAGAGCCCTTTGACTTCATCACAAGGTATGTGGTGTTCTTCGATACCGAAGATCCAATCTTACCACCGCGACTCTCAATCACCTCTTCTAAGTCTTTGCGTCTAACCCCTGTGAAGACGAACATCTTGCCTTCTAAGTCAGTTCCTGCAAGAACCACTTCTTTCTTCTCCTCGATTGTGATTGGAAGATTTTTGATGAACTCCACGAAACTATCGTAGTTTTCTACGTATGTCTTAGCCGAAATCTCCGCGAAGCCCTCAATCTCCATAACCTGGTCAATCGTAGGTTTCTCTGAGAAGTGCTCGAGTAATGCCAGTTTTTTAGAACCGAGTCCACTGAATATACCTGATGCATGCTGAACTTTCGACAACTGCACATTTATTGTGGATTTCTTTATTGAGTCGTGTACTATCTTCGCCTTTCTCTTTCCGAATCCCTCGATTTTTTCGAAGTCAACTGCATTTGCACAAAGTATAGATTCGATGGATTTGAATCCTGCGTCCCAAAGCTGAGTGACAACACCCTCACCAACGTTGTCTGCCTCAAGTATTTCGAAGAAAGCGACGATTTTCTTCACCTTCTGATCTTCTGTTTCTGACAAAGTGATAAGCTCGATACCCGCGTCGTTCCATCCAATTTCAACACCTTCGATTGTAGGCTCTACGAAGTCCACGGTCTCAACGACGTCGATGATTTTAGGAATAACCATTCCGGATCTTTTCACGATTACTTTGGCACCTACACCGATGCCCATATCTTTCACAAAACGAGCGTTGTTTCCTGTAACGTTGGACACAGTCACACCGTCGAGTCTGATAGGTTCGATGTGTACGATTGGTTTCAGAAGGCCTTGCTTTGAAATGTTCCAACTGATTCCTGTAACGGTAGACTCTGCTTTCTGTTCGAAGCTTTCGTGTTTGAAGGCTCTTGCCCATACTGGGTTTCCGGATGAAGTTTCACGCCCTAAAACGTTCTGTAAGTCTATACTATTGACTTCGACGATTATTCCGTCGATTTCGAAGTCTGTTGACCAATCTTTGAATAGTTCAACCAGTTTTTCCTCTGTAAGATTTTGAATTTGACAAATGGAGTAGGGAACTTTCGTCTTCTGACCTTCGTTTATCGTGTCAAGTACGTCTTTTTTGGTTGAGTGTGTCGTGGATATGGCACCGTACTTTATATACTGACAATCAGAAAGAGGATCCGACACGGTCTTAGAGTTGATTAGACCCGCCACAAGGTTTCTCGGATTGGCGAAGTCTGCTGCGTACTTTTCTAAAAATACCGATTTCGGCATAATTACCTCACCATATGTGTGTGAGAATACCGTTCCGTATGCGTTTGTATTTTGTTGGAACTCTGGCTCTCTTTGATCGTAGAAGTGGTTTCCAATAAACCTGTAGTGCTCTGTGGATCTTTGTCCGTAAGTTCCGTCGCCTCTTGTGATTGCTTCACACGTCACTTCATCGACACACAAAGAAAGTCCGTCGTATTTAGGTGTACAGATTACTTCAGTAGTAGAAGGTATTCCTTTTAATCGCTGCCAATCTTTTATTTCCTCGATTGTTTTGATTTTGTTCATCGATGCCATAGGAATAGGTAGCTTCGCCTTCCTACTCTCATCAGTCACCTCCAAGCCAATCTTCGTAAGCAATTGGTCCTCGGATGAAAGCTCTGCAAGTTCGTGTAACAAAATATCGTACTCTTCGTCCGACAATAATGCGTTACCGGTCCTGTAGGCCTCATTCGCTTCAATAATTCGTTTTCTTAAGTTCTCGATCATACAAATTCGTTTAACACAAATATAGCAGATTTATCGAGAAGGAAGCCCGGTTTAATATATAAATCAAAAATTATCAAATAAGATGCCTATTCAGAGTTCATTTCCAAAGGTGGCTGATCAGATACTCACTCTCAACAAAAATGTGATTGATATACTGACGAAGATAAACTCGGTAACGACGAGCACCGAAAACTCAATAAGCGTGCAGCTGTACGACGATAAGGGCATTCTTAGGAACTTCTCACTTCCTACTATAAACTCTCTGAAGTCGGAGATTGAGAGGCTTAACAACAATATCAACACTCTATACAACATAGACACAACAGGTGCTATGGTACAGACATCACCAGGTACTTTCAAAAAGATTGTTACTGTAGACCTCAACAGAGAGCCTGCTGCAATCAATACGCTTGGTGCTGCTACCACATTCGTAGCGACGAACAACTGGTTCTTTGACTCTATGATAAATCCGATGATTTCGGTAGAGTTCGACCTATCAGGACAGATAGAGGACAACGTAAGAAAGGTTCAGGCAAGGAGGTACATCATACAATTTGATAAAGACACTACAGGAAACCTTACAGCAAACGGCCAGTCTGCACTGAATAGTTTCAACGCATCGTTCAGAGGTAACTCGTCGATAGTCATAACAGACTTTGAGACTTGGCACAAAACTACTCCTGGAGTATCCGACGGACAGAATCCTAAGATAGACGACCAGATATTCGACCTGGAGCCAAACGAACTTCTTTACCAAGGAGAGTTCAGCGTTCTCAGACAACAAGAGGACAGGATGAACAGAAAGCTTTGGTACGTACTCGATACTCTACAATTCACCAACCTTTCAACTGGAAAAATAGAGAAACTGGACATCGGAAACGAGGTTATAATAAACATGCCGAAGTCGACCACCAGATATAGGATAAATGAAATTTCCACCGTAGAGGTGAACCCTAAGATAAGACTCGAAAGAGTTGAGGGACTAGAGCCGGTTCCTGTTGGAACTGGTATACTAAAGATATACTCACCGATTATCTCAAAAAAGACTATCGCGATAAGTGTAGGTTACGACGAAAGAAACGTCGTATTTGCCAAACCTATAAACACCGACGGACACCTTCTTGCTAGAGACTGGAGTAAGGGAACAGGATACTACACCAACGACCTAAGACTTAGTAGTACGACCGCGGACAACGGTACCACTATGGAGCAATTCTACACCGACTTTGTGTATGATTACGGAACCGTTATAAAGGATATGGTTGCGAAGAAGATACCTAACATACTTGGTGGTACACCTACTGCACCGGCACTTACTTCGACTAACTTTCAGGTTGTTCAGATAAACAAGCACCTCACCGACACACCTAACTCTAAGTTACTCAAACAGAAACACAACTACCAACAGACACTGAAGTCGGAGATACAACAGATTGGCCAGGCAATCATTGATATGAACAAAAAGGCTAAAATCGACAAGAACGCATCTGCGTCCGCTAAGAAGACTACGATGCTCGAGATAGATGACCTTACAAAGAAGAAGGATAGTAAATCTAAACTTCTTTCTACGGTGACACAAGAGATATTAGACCTATCCAAAAATCCGAACAACAAAGTTGCACCGAAGTTCGCAGCGAGGGGATTCTGGACAATACCGGACTCTGTAATAGCAAAGGGTAGTAAATCACAGGAGATAGTTCAGTTCAAAATACAATACAAATACCTTAGTAAGGACGGTAAGGAATCACCTACACAGACATATCAGATAGACAACACACAGACTACCGGTGTCATATCCAACTGGATTGAGATGAAGACCGATGCTAAGAAGAGAATATTCGATCCCGCCACAAATTCATACACGTGGGAGCAGCAGGACGTTTCGAACGCAGAGATGCCAAACATAAACCAGCTCGACATATCAATACAACCAAACGAGAAGATAGAGGTCAGGATAAAGTCTCTGTCAGAGGTAGGTTGGCCCGAGTCACCGGTAGAGTCCGATTGGTCCGACATACTTACTATCGAGTTTCCTACGGATCTCGACAACGTACTGAATGAGAATGAGACCATAAAGAATGATGCAAACAAAGAAGATGTAAAAAATAGTCTACAAGCAGATTTAGCAGCTAAGGGTCTTGACGAACACCTTACCGATACGATGACCGTAAACAACAAAGTCTACCACCACGAGTCGAAGAGGATACTTTCCGGATTCACAAACGAGAACGGTATCGCAATGGACCTTTACGAGTACCTCGATAGTCTACAGCAGAGGATCAAATCACTCGAAGAGAAAATCAAGCGTGCGAAGGGTGAACTTAGGGTCGTCATACGTGCAAAAGAGCAAGAGACGGTTGTTGAAGATGGAAGGTCTTATAGTTTCATAGTTCAGTGTGAGGACCACCTCGACAAGTATGAGGAGACCGGCGTGAACACAAACAGGGTATACCAAAACAGGATTTACAAAATAGAGGACTACGAGGTAAGGATAATGAACGTATCCGCTGACTCTCCACTCGGTTTACTCTCAGATAGGAACTACGGAACCAGTACAGACATATACGACAAAGCACTACCACAGGTATTCTGGGTAGATGAGAACGACCAGCTAATAGTGAACAACAGCTCGGGTTCAACTAAGACACAACTCGACAATCAGATAGTTTGGTCGGTGAACTACGACACAGGTGCACAGAAGAACAACCTTTCCAGAGCAGTCGATAACCAGTTTATCAAAAACAACACCAACTCTGTAACGGACATACTCGGATCTGACGCTTATAATCTTGGCTATGGTAGTACTGGTCTTCTACAATTTGTGGGTAACGACCTCAGACTTATAGAGTCCACTAAGTGGACAGAGCCAGCCACAAGAGAGGATAGCTCATCAGTTACAAAGTTACTTACTACGGTACATCCTGTGGTCAAAAAACTTGAGACGATAAGGGAGACCAACGCTGACAAACTATACAGTCTTTCACCAGGTGATCAGAACTCTCTTAGGATACCAGTTAACATCTACTTCAAAATGAACTCATTAGATAACACTGT
>Ga0209107_10000676_pt1 | contig 19584 bp, 8 predicted proteins | sample LakErihyJuly2011_2_FD_187460 | JGI IMG/M metagenome (GOLD analysis project Ga0209107, IMG submission 187460) | Freshwater microbial communities from dead zone in Lake Erie, Canada - CCB hypolimnion July 2011 (SPAdes) (version 2) | ecosystem: Environmental > Aquatic > Freshwater > Lentic >...
ATAAAATAAAAAAATAGTTATAAATTTAAATAATAATAAAAATTATGTTTCAATAATTTTAATCATAATAATTTTCTTGTTGCTATATCCATTCCTCTTTTTATTTTTTATACTCTAATTTCTTATAATCCTTGCATTAATTATTTTTCTTTTTAATCCAAATCTCGATCTACTTATTAAGCTCTCTACCTATATTCAATTGATATTCTATTAGAAACATTGTTAGGCACAGTATATTACTTTGAAATATTACTTAAAAAATCATTATCATGTTTTCTATAAATTATAAATAATTAATTACTAATGTAAATTTTGATGCGTTTATATTTGACTTAAATTATAATTAGGATCTGTTTTCAATAAAAACCTTTAAGAAGGTCTTAATCCTTCCTAATATGTACCATAATTATTTGCGTAATTAAGGCCTTAATTTTATTTCTCTTATTTTTCTTTTTTCTCGTTATTAAGATTATAATCTTTTAAATAAATTTTGTCCTCCGGGTCATCATTTTCATAGAATAAATCTTATGGTTTAAATGTCCCTTAAGAAATCCTAATAGACTTATGATAATAAATTACTATTTTATATTCGAAAATGATTGACCGGCTAAATCTTCCCAATTTATTTTTTAGCTAATTATCTAACTATTCATTTAATTTTATATTTTTATTTATGAATATTTTTAATAGTATAATTGCTGACTTGGCACTAGATTGCTAGCTAAAACTAATTTACTTTTATTTCGACCTAAATAGGAAACATTTATACTTTTCTCAAGTTTAGATTCCTATTTTTATTAAAATAAATAATACTTCTAAATTTTTTAAATATGTTAACTTCTACTAAATATTTTTTTACTTCAAATCTTCTAATCTATTCTCCCCAATCCGATGAATTTTTAATTCTCTGCCTTAATCTTTTGGAAGAAGTCTGAAACCGTCATCGTCTTTGCTATTAAAAGCTGGTTCCAAAGTTTTAAATTTATTTCTATAAAGATTAGGACTATCCAATTAAATGAATTTATAAAATTCCTCCAGTTTTTCAAAATCTGTTTTAAGATCACTAATAAAAATTAATAAAATTATTACCTTTTCTCGTACATCAATAAACCAATTTTCTCTAAAAGAATCTTGAATTCAAATATATTCATTTCTTTATAATTTTAGCAATTCTTCTTAAATAAAACTGGTACAGACTTATTAATTATCAATATAATTTACCATTTTAGTTATTTTATCATGGGTATTAAAAATATTGAATTACTTACAAAAAATATTGAATTTTCCTAGCGCCATTACATTAGATTCATGATTTAAGCGTTCAAATGTGCATGTATTACCTTAAGTATTCTATATTTTACAATAAAAACTAAATATTTCATTCAAATTTTTAGTTCTAATTGCATCTTTATTTTAACTAATCTTTGATATATTGGTCCTACTCATATTATTGTTAAAGGACGATTAATTAGTACCTTTTTTTTATTATTCAAGCAATCTCTTTAATTATATCTATAAATTCTCCACCATATCAGTTAAAACAAGTTTTTCTTTTACAATAGTGGATTAATATAACATTTTTGTAAATTTATCGATATTTGATGTGATTTGATTTTCTAATCTTCCATCCTCTTCTTCCTATACACTTTGTAATTATTCACTTTTCTATTGATTTGTGTAATTACTATATTCACTTTCATCATTGTGTTTTAGAAAAATTTGTTTATCGTGTTTTATAATGTAGTCAATAAATTCTAAAAATTCATTAAAATTAAGCTGTTATTCATTTATTTCTTAATCGTTATTATTGAATTTAAGAAATTTAAATAGATGTTACATTATTTTTTTGTAAGCATTGGGTTTATTAAATAATTCCTCCTTGTCCTCTTTGAACTCGTGAAATGAAACATTGTCGAGATATAATCCGACTCGCATCACTAATGGGATATCATTACACGTTACCAATGGTTATTATTATTTATTTTTTGAAAAATCTTCAAAATATTCAAATAATTCTTATTTGAATTTGGCTAAAAATTAATCATAAATTCTTTTATTATGATGCTAATATTGACCTACTTCCTCTTCAATATTTTATTACGTATCAAGACTCTGACTCTTAAAGTTAATTTTCAAATTAAAATTTACCTATCGGTCATCGATAAAGATATCATTTGAAGTTATTGAACTATTTTTACTATTTTTCTATCTTTTTACTTACATTTTTATAAGTTTCGTTTATATTATATTATAAAATAATATAATATAATTATTTAATTTTTATAATAATTATATAAATTCATATAAAATAGGATTCCAAAATATTTATTCATTGTAATATTTGTTAATTATTTTCGTGAATTTCTATATTAATATATTTTATTTTTTTATTTTTATTTATTTTATGTATTATTTCTTTAATTTAATTTAATATTAATTATTTATTAGCTTTTTCTTCTACAATTACTACGATCTAAAATACTATACATTAAGATGTAAAACACCAAAATCTAATTTTTTCATATTACTTTACTTATTTCAAATTTTTTATCTAATAATATTATTAATATTATAATTACTTTCCCTAAGATAGAATTTAATAAAGGCGCATATTTTTTTGGATAACTCTAAAGTAAATACAATATACTTTATTGCAAAAGAGGAAAAACACTCAGAGTTATTAAAAGTGAGACTACAAAAGATGTGATAGCATCAGATACATACCATTTGAAATAGTGAATTAAAATTGAACTGGTTAAAGCACCTTTATTTTATTTTATTGATTAAATATATACCTACACTACCTAACGTGTCAGCTAAAATATGCAAAAATACTCCAGTTAAGTTTTCATCTTGTTCTAATTCATCACGGTCTTCATGGTCATGCTCATCATGATTACCATGATTATGAGCATGATCATCAACATCTTCATGGTGTTTGTGATCGCATTTTTGTTTTTGTTTGTGATCGTGTATTTGATCGTGTTTGTGATCTTGTTAGAGATCGTGTTCGTGTTGGTGTTGGTGTTGGTGTTCGTGTTCGTGATCTTTTTCATGCTTATGTGTATGTTCGAATTTATCTTCATTCACTTCAGTTGGTGTATGATCATGATCGAGATGAGTGCAACTTGAAGTGTGTAGATGTGTTAGTGAAGTAAGTTCATGCTCATCTGATTGTTCATGACTATTTGGTTCCTTTTTAGACTTATGTTTATGACTGCAATTTGAAGTGTGAATATGTGGTTCATGTTCGTCAGTTTCTTAACTTTTTTCCTATTTAGATTTCTTTTTATGATGAGGACACTCCTCTCCTGACATATGAGAGTGCTCGTGAAAGAACATAAGTCCAACCTAAAAATTAACATAATATAATTACAATATTAATTATAAGTCCAATAACAGAAACACCCATCATTTTTTCTGAATACACAATTTAAGGTTCAAAAATTCTTTCAATAGATTCCACAAAAATATAAAATGCAACAAATAGCAAGAACACTCCATTTACAAAGCCTGATAAAATTTAAAATCTTTGATATCCGAATGAGAATAAGATAGTTGGATTCATTTTTGACATAAAAGATGCATACAAACCTATAGCTAAAGCACTGGAATCAAATAACATATGAGCCGAATCAGATATCAAAGAAAGACTGTTAGACAGGATACCATATATCAATTCAACGAACATAAATGTAAAATTGAATCTTATTTAAATTAAATAATTAATTAATTACATTAATAAAGTAAATATTTTTTTACTATTTTGATTTCTTTTGATATGCTTAACAAAATTCTATAATGATATCTCCATATATCTTTCCTCGCCCTAAATTTGTGATGAAACCAATTCCGTCAAGAATAAATCTTTGCTTTCATTAATTTTCAAATTAGCAAATTCAATTGTTACTAAAAATAGAAATAAAAATATAAGTGTGTAGTTTCCCCATTCCATTTCTTTTGGATCAAAAAATTTATTCAAAAGTAGTAAAAAAAACATTATTAAATTTTAACATTTGTTTCTGACATATTGAAATCTCTAACCAAGTGCTGAATTAGATGTCAAAGAAAATGTTATCATTATTATAACAAAAAATAAGAATTTCAATACTCCTCCTCCATCATCATCCTGATTAATTTATTATTCTTCAAATATCTAATTTATATATTATATATTGTACATTTGTTATTGTATAGACCAAATGAATTATAAAGCATGATAAAAAGGAAACAAAATTTAGGTTATTACTTCCTAATGATTTACCAATTTACTGAAACCTAATTTTTCTTGATATTATTTCTATAATTGTGAAGAAAATACATAATAATATTTCTTATCTCTTCATACTCATCAAGAATATTGTAATTGATATTAGTATTTGAATTACAGATAATACAGGCTTAAAAATTATATAAAAAATTTACATTTTTATACTCTAAATCTTATTCGATGTGTTAACCTTTGAATTTGTTAATATAAAAAATAGAAATATCGTATATCTAGTCAGCTATCCCCGAACTTTTTTAATATAAATAAATAATTTACATCAAAAAGGAATAGGTAATTAAATTGTAAACGAAACAATATTAATTAATCATAGTAAGTGCCACTATTATAATCAATTTAAGAGACTAAAAATTAATTTTATATTTAATTACGAAAGCTTCTTTTAGACTTGTTAAATCAATTTCAATCTAAGTCCCTTTTATGACCGACATAATAAAAAATGTATACAAGTTTATTTAAGAGATAGTTGAATAAGTATTATCCCTGTGAAAATAGTCAAACATCAATATCTATCCTCCTAATTTTATTGATAACCATACATATCTATTCATATGAGGTCTAATATAATATTATAAAATATAGATTTTAATATAATTTAATATTATTTAAAATTTAAAAAAGGGATTACGACACGCAGGCTTCCCAAATAGTCCCCTACTTTAGTACTAACTGCGCTTTCAGCCGCTTAACTTCAGAGGTCTAACGGGTATCTGGTGCTTTAGGCTGAATATGGCCGTAACCAAAATATTAATTGATAACATCTATTTATATAACATTCATTTAATTAAAACATATTTAATTTTAAAATAACATTACATATTTAAATTATCGTTATTATATTTTAACAATAAAAAATGAATAATTAAAAATAATTATATAAAGAAATGACTGGTAAAATAATGAATTGGGAAAAAATTTTAACATAAAAATTAAATATTCTCTAAAAATATAAACAAAAATTAGATTCAAACTAATAAAATAATAATAAAATAGATCTATAAATATAAAATGTAATAAATGATATAGGGTACGAGTTAAAATTATACATTTAATTTCAATAAGATTTAAAATAATAATTTAAAGATCAATATATCACGGTTCAAAATATAAAATAGATGGAAAATAATTATGAAATGCTTATACATTAAAGCGAAAGATTTATAGCTGATAAAACTGTAAAAAGATAGAGAAGAGATAGCGAAAGTTCTAATAAAGGTTTAAAATAGACAAAATAAGGTTGGATGTGTCATTCTGGGTAACCTTTAACAATTTCTGAAATAAATTAAAAACATTTTTAAGAAGAAACCTATATTTCTAAATAAACTAAAGAAATATCAAAACAAAAAATGAAATAAATACAAAAGAAAATAGATGGTAAAACATTCAATAGTCCTGAAAAAAAGAAAAATGAAATATTTAAATAGAATTTAATGAATGAATTAAACTCCGAATGGTTTTTAAAATTCAACGAGATTCAGTAAGATCAGACTAAAAAATAAATAAATAAATAATCACGATCCAAATCCAATTAAAAATAAAGACATATTAGCTTAGTATTGTCAAATGAATTTGAATAATTAAAGTAATTATTAAATGGATTACAAGATAAATTAAATCGTCACAATCACGAAGATTATAAAAATGATATAATTTAAATAAATTAAGAAAATATTTTATTAAAAAAAGAATATGAATTTCTATCCGAATAAAGTAAACAAATATTTCAAGAATATTTAAATGCTAAAATATTTATACAGCAATAAATGGAAATCAGCAATTAATTATAAATTGAAATTGAATAAATTACAAACAAAAATAAAATTAATGAATTATGATTATTTATATATGATTGTATATATCAATTTAATTTTTATGTTACCCTACTTTCTAGTAAGTCAGCGTCTTCAATACTTTATTTTAAGTTTGTGATAGGTTTGGGTGGAAATCCGGCCACTATTGAAAAACCATTCGGAGCTGGTGCTATACTTTGTATATGATTGTACAATGACTAAACATTATCGCTGTTATTTATTTCTATCTCAACTGCTTAACCTGTATGTAATCTCACTTATATTTTAGTTTTTGGTTGATTATCATTTACCTTATACGTTATTTCAATATATCTTACCAATAAATGTCCACCATTTAAATTTACATCCAATTTTTTTTATGGTTGGCCTGGTAGGTTTTATGCTGGTTATAAGCCCATGCTAACTCCTTATCCACTGAAAGCAATATATTTAGGAGGGGAGGGAACTCTGAATTATTCATCTCTTTTGTCTTCTAATCCTACAGCTAGACCTTCAGGATACTTACCTCTTAACTCGCTAGGAACATTTCTATAGATATAAACGAGTTAAAATTTACCCTGCCTTTAGTTCTTCCATGAATTTTTTATTGACTTCAGCATCATAAGGACGGAATTCTCCACCATCAACTATAAATCCATTTGAATACATAGTTATTTTGCAATTTTATTCTCCTTTGGTAGGTGGTTTATTTCCTGGATTATGTTTTTTTGAATTCTCTTCGGCCTATTTAATTATTTCATTGACTGAATCAGGGTGCACAGTTTCTTATCCACTAAATTAATTACCAGTAAAATGTCCAGGTTTTTTATTTTCTGGGACTTTATTTGTTTTTTTCAAACCATCTAAAGTTTACGCGTTATGCATATTTAAAATATTTAAATTTAATTATTATATACAAGATCCGAATACCGACAAACAAATTTATATTAATAAAATAATATACAAATTCATTTTAATCTGAATGAAAGTTTGATGTTCATAGCTGCCAATTCATTAGTCAAGTACCGTAGCACAAAAGGCATGTAGACTGGCACACATTCACTTTTATTTGGCTGGCAATTCATACACTAAACTCTGCTTTTGCTGAATTTCTAATTTAATAAAAAGAAATTTTCTGAGGATTCCTCGTTTATGTTTAAAAAAGGTTCTACATTTATGCAAGCTAACAAGCTCCCACATTTAGTGCATATAAGTCCCTTAAATATAAATAATTAATTATACCTCCGATTTATCTGAGCACACCATAAATCTATCGTATATGCAAAGAGAGACCCCATGTGCGAGCAGTGCGTCTCTTTCCATCTCCCCCATTCTAATACCCCCACCTTTCTTTCTACCTTTGATAGGTTACTGCGTTAGAACATCCACTGGTCCTATAGATCTAGCTTGACTTTTATCACTAACCATATGCCTTAGTCTCTAATAATACACCACGCCCAAAAAAATATCCACCTTCATTTTTTCTCCACTTATCCCAGAGTACATCACCTCATTCCCAGCGTAATTGTAACCATATTTGATCAGTTATTCCCCGAAATATTTAGTCACATCATCGTCTTTAAAAGGTTGAAAAGGAACTGATTCAATAATTTTTCCTTTCAGAGCCTGGGTTTTCCCAGCCATGCTTTCGAGTAGCATTCCTATTGTCATACGTGAAGGAAAGGCGTGAGGATTAATTATAACATCTGGAAAAATACCCTGTTCAGTAAATGGCATATCTACTTAGGGCCATAAAACCCCCAAAACTCCTTTCTACCCATGTCTAGAAGAAAACTTATCCCCGATAATAGGGTTTCTTGTAAATCTTACTCTATATTAGACCTGTAGATCGTTAGGTAGTTTAGAATCTCCATAGTTAATAGAAACTCCGTCTAACTTACCCGACTCTGATTCTTTGAAATACACGGTTTTGTTTGTGTTTCTAGTGGTATCAAAAATGGAAAAAACTGGTTGATTTTTTTTTAACACCGATCCTATAGGTGGAATCCCGTCAATATCAAGACCTTCCAGAACCTTGAGGTTAGGGTTGTTCATCTCCTGGGTAAGGAATTTGAATTTTGATTTATTTAGGCTATCTTTCCCTATTTCGCAGACATTGTAACTATAATTTTTATAGATCACACCATGTGCAAAACCTCTTTCATAAGAAGATTTGTTTAAAATCATTGCATCCTCCATATCGTAACCTGTATACGAAATAACTGCCACAATTGCGTTAGTTCCGGAAGGATAGTCCATTAATCCATAATCATCCGCCTTCTGTCCCTTCACAATTGGCAGTTGTGGCGTCATTAATCTATATAACCTGTTGTCGAATCGATACGGGAAGTTATGGAGTGGTGTTCCCATAGTTTGCTTAGCCATTTGACACTAATACATATTTCTAGGGCTCTAATTATAGTTCAAAAAAGGGATATTGGACGGTAAAATAGATAATATGTTTGAAGGACAATTTTCTTGGTATTCACTGTCATTTCTGATCTCATTTTCAGTGCAAGCGATGTTTAAAAACACTTACTCAAAGGGGGAGATCCACTCCTATTTATTGTACTTAAGGTGCAGCACTTACCTGAGAAATCGTGCCTCAGTGGTGTACAAATATATACCAGGGTAGGAAGGGCTTTTAGTCCCATAATTCCTTGGAATATAACCAATCTCGAGTTTTTCTGGGACCAAATTATCGGGAATTTGATTAACTTTTAGATACTTTAAACTGCTGATTAACCCGTCAATCAATTCAGAATCTACGTATCCTATTAATTTACCATCTAAAAGAACATGTAGACTATTTGGGGGGTGTATTATATTAATATTTTTCGAGATTGGATTCATTCCTAAGTTGGTCAGAACTATCTCTAAGTTCTTGTGTTTATCAGCGTCAAAAGATGGCCTGGTCAACGGGAAACACTCCTTAGCAAGATGGTTCAGCAGCCCACATGGTGCCCCATCCGGTGTATGAACTGGGCATAAATAACCCCAATTTTCTGGGAGTAGTTTTCTAACAGTAGTGGTTTTCATCTCGGCGAAATAGCTACCTCTATGAATAGACCTGAAATGAGAAAAATATCTCATATTATTTAATTTATCAGCTATTATTGTGAATCCCTTTGCCTGCATCAAATCGAGACCGGTGCCGGACCTCAAGTTTCCCGTCGAAAGAAGATAATTGATTTTCGAAGAAATTCCCACTTATTACTCTATTATTCGTTTAAGGTAGCTGATTTCCTTAGTCCTCTAACTGTCCTTAGCCTTCTACCCATCCTTTAAAACCCTGAATCTTATTGTTATTAAAATTTCTTCCAATTTTTCTCGCATCATCATCATATAAAGGTGACCAGGGAGGAGCACTTCTTGGTTCATCAAGGAGTCTAAGTTGTCGGGTTGAATCTCATTGTTAATCAATGCATAGAGCTTTTCAGTCATTATCAGAAGATAGTTGAATTTGTCCATATTATCGCTTAGATGGACACACATATTTTCCTTAATGAAGATCTACCCAACCTCCCTATCATTGATCTCAGGGTTGGTGATGTTAAGTACTATTCTGAAGTTCCTACCCAAATACATTAGGCATTCCTCCTAGCTATTAAGGCTTAAGGCTTTCCCACCTCTCAATAGAACTTCTATCTTATCATGGATGTTGCTCGATGTGGAGTTACCCCTGACTAGTCTGTTGTAGATCTAAACGTCTGATATCTCACTCATCGATTTTAAGATAACAATTAAAGGGATAAGGAACTCCTGTTTTCTGTGAAGAATTCTTAAAATAATGTTCCCGTCATTAACATAATGCAGCGTCAGGGTCTTCGAAAAGAGGTCTTCTCGGGTACATCTAGACTGAACTGCCATGCTACTGAAGTTTGGACCCTTGTTGACGAACCCTGGTCTAATAAATGCGATGGGGTAGTTCCTTTTTTATAAGATTAGCATCCTAATTATTTTTTCGTTTCCGTTTATAATAAAATATCCTCCAAATTCATTGCAATCTTCGTTCATTTTTACAAGCTCCTTAGGAGCTAATTTATTGAGATGGCAGTGACTTGACCTCACGATGATAGGAATGTCCCCTAGATTCATCTGGAATTTCTCGACCGCTTGGTCGCCGATTTTACGACCAAAAGTCGCCAAAAGAGGGGCCCCGTAAGTTTTACCGGCTATTCTACACTCGGACGGTAGCAGTCGATTATCCTTATTCTCTAAATTAGAGACTTATTGCATAGGGTATCCTATTTCTAAATTTTCGAACCATATCTTCATTTTTTTAAAAGGCAGATGGCTTTGGAGTTTAGAATTATCTATCTGTTCCGAACTGTATATATCAATCTGTGGTAGATATTGACATATCAATTTAAGCCCTGTATCATAAATATAATTGAAAGAATCTATGTGGTGGAAAGATACTTCTTTTAAAAGACTCGCGAGTCCTGGGTTAGAGCAGGTAGCACGTTCCAAAAATTACTAAGTTGTTATTTTTTCTTCCATATTTAATTTTTAATTTTAATTTTATAAATAAATTTAGCACTTAAAATATACATAATGTATTCATACATATACCAATTTATTATCATTATCATTTTGTTCGAAGTCAATTTTCGAAAAATCGATGTATTTATTGCTTCCCTCGTTCTTTTTCTATCCCCTTTTGAAAATAAAATCTAATGATTTGGGAACTTTAAAGTCTTTTTTATCTTTTTTATATAAATAATAGAGAAATCCGAAAATCAAGACTAAAACTAAAAAATTTTATTAACTATCACTTGAAAGAAAGCCGAAAAAAGGACATGGCAGGACCAGAGCTGTATGTTAAACACCACCTATACATTGATCTCCGCCTATTCTCCTGTACCCTTACGACACTCTGGGAAGATTAAAACATAAATTTACTAATATGAACTCTAGGTCGAACAACTTTCAGGTGCGTTATAATCTATCTCCTAACCGTCTGTTTTTAGGCAGGGCCCATCTCCCTCTCTTTAGAATCCTATATCACACTCCCAATCCTCCTCAGTGCATTCACATTATTGTACCTAAGGTATTATTTTTAATTTTTTTACACTTATTTTTCTTTCGAATTATTCTCCATTGAAACAAATTGAGTCTCTTTTTCTTCTTGAATACGTTACTTTTTTGCCCATTAAACAATCCTATGAAATCTATCCGTTAGGTGTCCAAGTCTCATAATCACTGGATTTAGTGTCTGGGGTGTCAGCCCCCTCGCATTACCTCAAATTCATCTGGCTAAAGTCAAAGCTAACAACCACTCCTTGGGTTTATTCACTTGATCCAGGTTTTAAGCTTGTTTCTCCATGTATTATGAAACGTTATGCTAGGTTGAAAGGTTCAGTTATTATATTAGTTATCTCTATTTCTTCGTCCCAGAACTTTACCTCATTCACAGTTAAACCTTCATCCATGGTATAGAACAGCTAATTAGTCGCTTTCTGATCCGTTGCCATAACAATAAGACCCCCATGATCTCCGATCTCGTAGATACTGGAACCTCCAAGCACCTCAAACCATGTCAACCCAGAGTCCCTTGATAGGTAGGTGTTAATTTGATCGACTCGATTCGCCAAATACTTACCAACATTCCCCGTAGCGATGATCAAACCAACTGAATTATCATTAGAGTATAAAGGTCCGAATGACCTAGATGATCCGAGGTTAAGATGTAGTGAACATTCGTTCAAATTAGTGCAGTTATATTTCTTCCCATTAACGACCTTGGGTGGGTTGATTGGCTTCCAGATACCTCCCTTATCAAACGTGATCTTGGATTTCTTGAAATTGTTAAGACTTTATTTGATATCGTTTATATCCTCTTTACTTTAGGTTTTCTTGTTTTTTTTATTTTCTACTTGTATGGCGTCTTCATCACCCATTACTAAGGATTTAATTTTCTCAACCCTTTAGGAATCGTAGTGATTGGATATATATACACCCTCTATACCAAATACCTTTTCGAAATCACACTACCCATCCGAGTCTTTAACGTTGTCTTTAAGAGATAACGAGAAACGGGTACCCGTACTATCGCTCTGGTACACGTTACCTATTCGAGCATCAGGTTTATATGAATTTATATTCACAAATACCTATCCTTCGCTGGAGTCCAATATCGTGAAGCTATGCTGCTTCAAATCGTCATTAATATTGGCATACGAGAAGTCATAAGTCGCGGAGTTTGAATTAGCGACTAGTAAGTTGACTTTTTGTTCGTCAGCATTAGCAATTTGAACAACAAACAAATAAGAATTTTAGAGCAGGAATTTGTTACCTTAAGAGACAATCATTTTTTTACTCCTAAGAAAGTCATCACTGTAGAATAGATGGGTGTTTCTATTCGAACCGGTTTTCTGGTGTCCAACAGCATTGAGCTCTTAAGACCAGATGATTCGTTGAATTGGGATTTAGTCGTTGTTCTTTGCGGTATTCATTCCCCAACTAAATTACACAACATAACTAGCTATTTGTTCCCAATTCTAACCTAAATCTTTTGTAACATATAATTCCTTTGCTATGAGACATGGTTTGTCCTCAGAAGATTTGAAGCAAGTGGTCCATGCAGATGCGATCATCCAGTTTCTTTCAACAGGATGGTATTAAAAATCTCTTAGATGTTTACTAAAAATGTGAATAAATATCATTACCCACGTCCCAATGATCTGATTGTTTGACCACAGTCCTCTGTTATCCAATGAATACCTTCAGTTCCTAAAAAAATAACTAGGTTGGGATCGACCAAGCTTTTTGTTATTTAATTGACAACACCAGCTTTGACATCAAGTGAATTTAGAGCTTTTAAAGCTGATAATTAAAAATATTCCGTCATTTTTTCCCAGGTATCCCCCCTATCCTAACTTTTATATACTGATCCCTATACTTATTACCATGTATATTTACCTTATTAGTTAGAACCAATACATTTTGATCATTTTATTAACCATCTCCGCACCATAATAAATCTGAAAGGGGCGAGTCGAGCACAGTTATTTTTATTCCTATATTATTCTCAACTGCTTAACATGTTAAGAGCACCAATAAACTAATTAAAACTTTTAATTACATTATATTAATTTTAGTATAAATTAATTTAATTTTTAATCATCTTTAAATGCGATTTATTAATATATAATAATCAGTTCATAACATATCATTTTGTTGCAAATCTTTCTCCTAAAACTTCAGAATATCATCCCCTGCCATTGAAATAAATCGGACCAATATCTCCATTTCAAATTATTAAGCCTTCAATCTATTTTCTAGTAATAAACTTCTGGCGTCAAGGCAATTCTGCACGGTCTCAAAACTCAAATTTATTTCGCTGTACAATTCCTAATATAAATACACTTAAAAAATTACTTTTCCATTGATAATTTATTTAACAGCAAGTTAAATATTATTTTTTTACTAAGATGATATTTCAAGATTAATAAGCTTTGTTAAGTGCAAAATCTTCTTACTCTCGACCATTTTCTTAACCAGTATGAGGTTATACTGGTTGCTAACAATAAAACACTCTTGCCCCACATCCTTATCCCTCATCAATTAACAAGGGATGAATATGGCATCAATATCAAAAGTGTACATCTGACCTATCTTGTAATTTGACAATTGATTCCCCAATATATTTTATTTAACATTATCGAAGGTACATTTTTATTTATTGATAAGAGCACATCTTAATTGGTATAGTATTGAGAATACTATGATATCCCTTCTCGTGATCTCTCTGTTTCCGACCGGATCCAATCTATACTCTAAATCAAACACCTTATTGGTCGGAGAAATTACATTAAGAATATTTATTTTATAATTAAACAGGTTTTCTTCTATACTCTTGTACTCTAACTCAAAAAAGTCTAACAAAAAATCTCTTATAATATTATTATTTAAAAGAAGCTATATCTTTTATAAGGAGATAGTGTAAGCAGTGTTGAAATTTTCAAGTTAATCCTGTGAGAATAATCTTATTTTTAAATTTTTTTCTAAAGAAAACTGCTGAATAAGCTGTGCCAGAACTTTTAATGTACAAATACGAAGAGGAGGATTCAAGGTCAAGTGTTTTACCAATAGTGATTAGATTGATTAAATACTGTCAAAGTTATATCCATTGGTCATATATTATACACTGTCTCTTTCTAATGTAAGCAACCCACAATGCTCTAAGACCCTATTTGAAATATTTTTATTATTAATAATCTTTTAGATTAATGTTATTGTCATGAGAATCAAATTGTCGTCTTTACTCAATAAAAACTGAATAATAATTTCCCGAAAAATATTTTTTATGTACAAAGGGTTTATTTTTTTTTCTGGGCTTTGATTTTCTTCCTCAATATCTAATATAAAATCTGATAGAGTTTTCTGATAAATCTTCTGTATGTTGAATTGTTCCATCTCCTATTCAGTACATAAAGTTTTTACCACAGGATAACCAAAAGCTCGAGATAATTTGTACAACTCAAGTTCACACTTCCCCGCATCCCATGTTGAAATAAATTTTGGATCGCATTTAGGTTCTTACAACTAATTCTTAACAAAAATTTCTGAGGCTTGTAAATTCATGAACTATTAGTAATCATCCCAAAAATTATTTATTTATTTCCAATTAGATGTGTATGAACAAGGTGTTTTTGTTGGTTTGTAGATAATATTCACTAATTACTCATTAATGTCAAAAGAAAATAAAATAATTGTCAGAAAATTAAGAATATCTTTATGAGAAAAATAAGAATAGAACAGTATCAGTAGGTACAGGGCTGTATTGATACTTGTCTGTCCCTTCTTGTTTTCTGTGATGCTTCCTATGACCCCTGGGAAAATTGAATATGCCATGAATGCGTTAAATAAGTTCTAATTTCTATATATAAATATAATTATTAAAATACATTATCGACATTTTTATTTAAATTAATTAAGAGAATATCTTGTATGGTTAGTATATTATCAACTTAGTCGTCCAGCATGTCTTTTAATTTTTATTGTTGTTCTCTTTCCTGAATCACATCGTCAATTTTTTTCCAAGATTCCTTTACAAAGCAACAAAAATGGGCAAAATATATAATGAAAGGAAAACGACCAAAATATTCTTAAACTTTTGGCTCATCAATTTTCATGAGACTTAAAAGTATGTTTGAGACTGATGTGCGGACCATACTATCTTTATGATTGAAAAATCTCAATGCTCTCTACAAAAGAGGGAATTTAGCATTTTTCTATTTAAAAATAATTTTAATAAATATTACAACATTGAAAAAAAGTTACACTAATTTGGAATCTAATTTTAAGCACAAACTTTTTGAAAAATTTATATAATAATCGACTATTTCTTCTTCATTAAAGTTGTAAGGATAATTAATAAACTATCCTAAATAAGGATTGGACAAAATATAGTTTGAATTGTTTTAATTTGATATATTATAAGTCAGCATTCCTATTTACTGTATCAGTGTTATCTATATTTCTTTTATTTGATTATTTTATATAAGTAACTAATAAAAAGTTTCTAGCATATTATTTTCGCAAAAAAAACTTATTTTAATTAAAATTATATTTTTACTCGAAAAAATTATCATTGTGCTTTTGCCCCCAAAGAATAAAATCGATTAAACATTTGATCATATCTATGACATAAGATAAATTTTTTTTATTTATCTATTATTTAGAATAATGCAAAAGTTATTAATGTAAAGCTCTGAATGATTAAAAAATAAATTTACGCGAGATTTTCTACTGTATATTCCATCGTTTTCAATTACAATTATTTATTATTTTCTCTTGAAAAAAAGTTCATTATATTTAAAAATCTAAAGATATTTAAAATAAATATTTTATAAATTTATTTTTATATAATTATATATATATTAGATAAAATTAAAATTAAATTTTTTTGTGATCATTTATACTTGGATTAAATTTTATGGCCCAGACTCAACTCGTATGAGTCAATTATTTCAACATTGTATCCAAGTTCGCTTAACTCAATTTATTATTCTGATTATTTATTTATAGTATTATATTTTTTTTTATCCGTAATAGTTATATATTTATTTCTGATGAAATTATTTAGTTTTTAACATTGATAAGTTATTTAATTTTTTAAATTTAGTATTTATTGATTTCCTTCATATTTAAATAAAATAAATGTCAAAAAAAAGAAAAAAAATGCGACCAGTATAATTTTATAATTTAAATTATCTTCAATATTTTATTAAAAATCTATTATCATATTTTCCATTCTTCCAATAATTTATTCATTAAAATTAGTCATTGAAGGAGCAAAACCAATTCGCTTATTATCCATATCAAATATTAAATATGAATTTTTTAAAGCACATTCCCCAATAATAGTCACATCATCATATGATTGTTGTAAATTTAAGATACAATTCTATTTATTTCCAAATGTCTAACAATTTTAAACCAAATCTTTAGGATTGATAAAAATCGGAATTTAAGTTTAAATCATCATTTTTATTGCTATGTTATTAAAATCGAAATTTATATCAATATTATTGCATACAACAAATTCCAGGTACTATTTTTCAGGCTAGCATATAATATCGTGTTTCTATTCAAATATTTTAAGAATTTATAATAATTTAAGTTTAGGTAATATAAAAGCAGTAGTGGACAAAGATATTAAAGCTATTTCGTCAAAATCTTGTATTTAAGTTATATCGGATTATTAAATTATATTGCTATCAGGTTAAAATTTATAAACATATAAGCTTTCAATATTTATTTTCCATTTAAAATAATCATCATTTGATAGTTTATTATCTATACAATATGTATAAACTATTGGATGTTTTTGTACTTAATAAACTTTATCTTAGTCAAAACTACCAAATAATACAGATTATTTCTCTCCTAAATATATTGAAAATATTCTTTATTATACATTTGTAAATTTATTTTTTAAATTTGTCATAAATCCGCTTCCTTATTCATGAATTAATGTTTCGTTTTCATAATTTAAGTCATTTTCAACGTATTCTTGTGCTAATCCTAAGACTATATTTATAAATAATTAAATTAATACCACCATCCGATTATAAAAATTATTAACCACTCATATATTGCACATTAATAATTTTTTATTATTTCAACTCGATTTATTTGGTAATTTATATCGTTAATTCCATCCATTGACCAATAACCGATAATCCTTCTGCAAAAAGATCAATTTCACCACATTTATTGACTAATTTGCACCCATTTTAGCATTTAAATTGTTTTTGGTTTTAATTTATATTTGTAGGGCAATTCTTTGTGCAATTTTATCCATTTCTTTTACATGTTTAGCATTTATTAGACTTTATCCAAGACCATGGACTAAATAAATCTATAGAAAGCTCATATGTTTAAGATTCATCCCCATATTTAATTGGTATAGTATAAGCCAAATTTTTATAAATACATTATTAAATTATTTTATTAATAGTAAAATTTATGCAATTTTTTGGAAGTTTAATATCATAATTGAATTTATTTATGCTCTAAAATTTAGGTTTATAACATATTGAATTTAAAGTAGAACTACTATTGGTCATCCAGCTAGATATTTATTTTCTATTTAACATGAATTCGAATTCTTATAAGCATTAAACGTTTAAAATCATAAGAAAATTTACCATTTGCAACTAAACTAAAAAAATATTAATAATTTTCATTTAAAATTTTTTTTATAATTAACAGTTTAAATTTAATCATAATTGCAACTTAACTTAAAAAATATTAATAAATTTCATTTGAATTTTTTTTTATATACACAGTTTAAATTTAATCAAAACTCAGTAATTTCAAAAGAAAATACTGTAAAAATTAAATAAATTAAATCGAATATTTTATTTATTTGATTATTAACATTGTTTTATGAATAAATATTAATATATATTTTAATATCACTTAATTTAATATTTTTCAAAGTATGGGTTAATTAATTTTTGAAATCTTTAATCAACCGATTTTTTTGTCCATAAATTAATTGCCGAAAACATTGAGACAAAAAAAACTGTCTGCAAAAGTACTCCATTACTTTTAAAAAGAGCATAATTTGTTAAAAGAGTTAAAGTCGCATTGGTAAATATACCGTAATAAAACTATATGTTTTATTTTTCCTCATAAATATAATTAATCATCACAAAATCCTGTTCGTTTATTTTTTTGTTGTGAAATAATCTTGTCAACTTTCGATCCTAAGTATTTAATTTTATAATTTTATCTTTTTATGCTCTTGAAGAGGACATTATTATTGATATTTATTTTATAATATTTTTAATTAAAAATTAAATTTTTATATATGTATAATATAATAAAGTTCCATACAAATATTTGTATTTTCATAAATTTCTTTCTAAGAAAATATAACGTTAAAAATCGAATCTAACAATTTATTCTTCCTTTTGTTCGTCATTTAAATTATCATCAAATTCATCTTAATATCAATAAAAATAAAAATTACCTTTATTCACTTTTATGGCTACTTCAAATTCTTATTTAAAGTTTTTAAAATTTTTTTCTGAATTTATTCTGAAAATCTAATTATTATTAATAAAATTATTACCTTTAGATAGTCTGAGAACTTATCAAAGGACATATATCCCAAATTATTAGAATCAAAATTTTACCAATAAGAAAAAGAGGCAATTTCATCCGCCAAAAGTTCTTGTCCAAGTGCTCTTTCATATGAAGCCACTAAATTATAATTATATATATCAATCAGTTCTTATTAATTTAAATTTCTCTAAAATCTTAAAATAAATTACTTACCGGAAAATGCAACAAATACCCTCCATGTGGGTGTATTAATTGAAACAAACTCTTCTTATCTAAATTTATATCAAATTTAAAATTTTTTGAATATTAAAAATGAAAATCTAAGATTTATTTAGGTTGTATTGTCGGAACTTTTCTACTCTTAACTGAAAATTTATTTATTTAAAACTACCTAAATCCCAAATTTCTGATATTTAAAATTTCATTTTATCATTAATGATATACTCTTCAGGTAATTATGACTATCTTTTTTAAATATATTTTTTCCATTATTCATATTATTATGTTGCGAGTTATTTTCTTTGTAAAATACTTGTTTATTATTGATATGATTGTCGAGATTCTTTTAAAAAAAATATCAAATCTTCATAATCCTAGTTATGGTATGCACCATTTTTAAATTCTACAAGACCATTAATTTCTTACACTTAGATTCTTTTGTCTTTTTTCATATGTGGAATTTTGGTTGGCTTAATCAATTTTTATAACCCTTTAGCCACTATTTAAGGAGTTGCCATTTGCATATTAATCAATTAAATTTTAATTTTAAATTTAATCACAGGATATATATTATTAAAATAAATTTTATATCGATTAATATAAAAAATAATAAAGACTTATAATTTTTAAAAAATATTTAAATTATTATTTTTAAATGGTTTTCTTTTAGTTTTTTTTTATTTCTATTTTGGGGTTGGGGTT
>Ga0209107_10000677_pt1 | contig 19550 bp, 8 predicted proteins | sample LakErihyJuly2011_2_FD_187460 | JGI IMG/M metagenome (GOLD analysis project Ga0209107, IMG submission 187460) | Freshwater microbial communities from dead zone in Lake Erie, Canada - CCB hypolimnion July 2011 (SPAdes) (version 2) | ecosystem: Environmental > Aquatic > Freshwater > Lentic >...
AGCGGCGGTATTTCCATTAACAAACAGTTGAGAATCAACTGTTCCTGTTCCGTATATTCGTGTTCCAGATAAAAGTTTTGCCATAGTATAATATTTACCTGAATGTGAAGTTAGAGGTTTTTACAACTTTTCAGTTAAAACCTCTAACTCAATAAAGTGTTAAAAAATAATAAAACTATTGAAAACTTATTTTAGAATTAATTTAACTTCTGACCTAATGCACTTGCTGGTATTGCATTTGAATTTGGATCACCTAATTGTGCCTGTGCTTGTTTTTGTATTTCTGTAAAAGTTTCAATACCCATTTCTATGGGCAATTTTGCTACTCCAGATAATACCATATTAAGTTGATTAATATCTAATTTTAAAGTAACCACTTGTTTTTGTTCGTTCACGATGTTCTCCTATTATATACATTGTTAATGATATTTATACTGGAGGAGATGTTGGTGGAACATAAGCGGTTTCAGTAGCCCAAGGAAAAGATGATTGGTGTATTTCAACATGCAAATTAACTTTTTCTGCTATTTGGTTATCAATGTGTTGGTTCATATGTGCTTCGAAAATTTCTGATACGTTAGATTTAATCCAATTTAATACAATTTCTTCTTTAAGAGATTCGTAAGGAGTAAAGTTTTTAGGATCAACTGATTTAGGATCAAACGGTGTTGCTCCAATAAATATTCCAGTATTCCCATGTTCGTCGGTACCTATTTTTTCCCAATAGGTTTGAAAAATAACATCATTAAGAGTGTTACTGTTTCCTACTTTTTTAAAACTTGTTAGTTTCCATGTGTATGTTATAGTCATAATTAATCCTCAGTTGCTCCGTCATATGCTGCGAGAGTTTTTAAATGAGTATATGCTTGTTCTAATGTATTTTTTTCAGAAGTTATATCAATTGTAAAATTTAAATGTTGATCAGTAATTATAGGTCCTACAAATAATGCAGGGGCATCAGTTGGATATACGCATCTTGCAGCAATAGGTGCTTTTCCCGATTCTCTTGCAGATTTTGAAGCATATACACTTACTGATATTTTTCCATAATATCCGGCCTTCCAAACATAATCTGGCGCATTAGCAGGCCTTGCACCTGCTGGATCCTGATCGTCAGATGGACGCTTAACAGTGTCAACCTTGGTAATAATATGGTAAGCGTTTGGTGCTTCAAGACCGGTATTTAATTCAAATTCTTTTATTAATGCCATTTATTCATCTCCTAAGCGTTTTTTTAATCTTTCAATTTCTTGTTTAAGATCTTTAACTGCCTGTATCAAATACGGTGTAATTTTGTCGTAGTTAATAGTTAAAAAATCAGTAATTTCTTCACCGTCAATTGTTGATTTCTTACCAGTTTTATTAACGTTTACAGCAACTGGTAATATTGCTTGCGTATCCTGTGCAATCATACTTACCTCTTCTACTCCGCTTTTTACACTATCTTGAGTAACGTACTCTGCTTCTTTTTTCCATGTAAATCTACTTGGGGTTAGTTTATCAATTAGTGCTAATCCTTCTCCGTCTTTTAAAGCAGAAATATTTTCTTTTAATCTACGGTCTGACCAATAGGCTATAATGTCTTTAGGAATATATAAAATGCCAAGATTTAAATATAATTTCCATCCAACACTATGTTTATGAATTCCGTAACTATCATCGTTCATCATTAACGATGAATGTCCGTTAAATTCAATACCTCCCCAGGAGTTTCTAATACCGTCAATACGCCACGAACCATAAGATCCATTATTTGGATAAAAATGAGCACTGTTTGTATCACTATAGTAACCGGTGGTGTTGGTATAAAGCCATGTGTATTTGTAAGAATAATTAGTAGCGCCATTAACTTGGAACAACAACGAACTCATGTCGTAATCGCTGTAGAAACGCATACCTTCATAACCAGCATATGCACCAAATTTAATACCAGTGTGGAAAGCAATTCTTAAGTCAGGATAAGGATTTGCCCATGCTCCGCCTTCTTGAAAGATAGAATAAGCATGGGCTCCGTTCCCTGAATTACCCCCAACTCCTATAGGTTCTATTCTGGCATAATTAATATAACTATTAAAATTAGCCGACGACAATTGACTAAAGCCGTTAGGATTACAATAATAACCAGCATCATCTGCATCATAGTAGATACTGGCATATTGATTACCGCCATTGTTGATTCCTAAAAGATTAAGTTTGTACCATGGAGTAAAAGCACCGCCCCATGTACCTCTAATATATGTTAACGAAGGAGCACCAGCACCCATGGTCATTTGCCAACCGTAGCCAACGGTTCCATTATGGTAATGCTGAACGTTTATACCATTCCAATGACTGGTACCAGCAGGTTGATTAGCAGGATTACTCCACGAATCCCAAAATCCATTTCCCCAGCCAAACACAGTGTTTAGATCAGTAGTGCCCCATCCCATTGCTCCTGTCCAATAATTAGTATCGGTGATATAATCGTTACGTGCTGTATTATATTTTCCAGTTAATCCAAGACGCATCTTACTAAAAGATGTTACTCCGTTGTGATTAATTCCATATGCTGTAGCAAAGTCAGCATAATAACTAGCATTTACACTGTCGTAGAATATTGGCGCTCTAATATTTTGATCAGAAAACCATTCTCCCGCATCATTGCAATAAGAACCCCAGCCGTCACTGTCGTTTAAAAAACCAATACGGTTACTGTTACAGTGCATACGACGAGTACCTTCGTCGGAATCATGGAAGTATATGTTTGAACTAGTTTGTCCTAGCCCAACAGTAATATCACCAACAACTTGTAAAGTACTTAATTTACTAGTACCATTAGGATCAAGGTAATAACCAATATCGTCACTATCATAATATTTTGGAGCATACCAGGATTTTCTCCAACCGGCATTATTGCTACCTAATAATTGTTCTAGATTGGGTTCGTTACCGTTAATTTCGTAAAAACTTGGACCCCACCAATCCATACTCGCTGCTGCATCTGTGGAATAATATAGATATGTTCTATGTACCTGTTGAGTAGCGTTACTGGTCATTTTAAAATCTGAATATGCAGTAACTAATTGTCCTGTATCCATACGATATAGACCACCGCGTGATGTATTAGCAGTATTACCGTCTCCGGATGCTTGTATAAATCCAATACTTACACACCATACGTCTTGTGGCAATGTATTAATACCAAACGCATTAAAATAAGGATTGGTATTGACACTACCGTTTAAATTAAGAGTGGTACCACCATCACAACCGTGATAAAAACTACCACTGGTACTTACTCCGTTACGTCGAACATATACCACACTCATGTAACTCTTGGTATTACTTAATCCAGTAATAGTTTTATTCCAACCACCGTCGTCGTTGCTTGTAGCATCGTTATTACGAGCGGCCCATATCATTGATCTTCTTCCAAATGGGTCAGTTCCATATATAATAGAATTTTCTGAATTTGTACCATTTAAAGTAAAGTTTCCGCCATAAAATCCAACTTGATCCCCGGTGCCAATTGCCCATCCCACACTGGTAGCATAGTTAACTGTACCGCCTATTATTGATCCAGCAACAACACTACCAGTATTGATCCAAGTTGGAGCAGCATTACCATTACTTTGTAATATTTGTCCAGCAGTACCATAATTGCTAGCACCACTAAACGCAATAGCACCAGCACTGGTAATACGCATACGCTCTACTGACACTGTAGCAAATTTCATATTACTACTTGTATCTATATGTATCCAACCTTTTTCTGCATTATTTGCATTATTAACCCATTGTATAAATGCACCTTCTGTATCTCCTGTTGCTTGACGTAAAACAATTGCTCCAGACGTAGCAGCAACATTTTGTAAGAAACGGCCACGGCCTGCTACATCTAAACTAACAGTGGGAGCAATACCAATACCTACATTACCATTACTATCAATACGCATTTTTTCTGTAATAGATAATGGCGCCACAGTACTTACACCTGTTCCAAATGCAATGCCACCTTGATTATTATTACCGTTAAATTGCATCCACCCCATCCATGTAGAATCAATTTTTTGTTGTATGCGAGAACCAGCAGTTGTCCAATCATTTCCAGCAAGATCTCTAACTATTGAAAAATCAAGAGAACTTGCGTTTGCGTTTGTACCAGACAATCTTTGTATAATAGTTTGACTGCCAACACCTGTGGCCAAACTACCACCATTTATAAGAAACGTTGTTCCATCCCATGTTAATTTATCGGTACCGGTTAATGTATTACCAGAAGAACCAAATCCAACATATGTGCTGGTTAATGAAGCAGATCCAGCAGTAATGGTAGTAGCATTAACCCAAGTTGGAGCAGCATTACCATTGCTTTGTAATATTTGATTTGCGGCGCCGTAATTGGTAGCACCTCCAAATGCAACACCGCCGGCACTAGTAATACGCATACGTTCAGTATTGTTGGTTAAAATACTCAGAGCCCCATCATCGGCACCACCACCACGTATAAAACTAAAACCAGAACTAAAATTAGTACTGTTACTACCATTATAAGCAATACCAAATCTTGCTACTTCCGAACCAGAGGTGTTAGTACTAGTATTGGCATTAAAAGCACTTAGTTGAAAGTTACCATCAGCAGCGGCTCTTGCTAAAATTGCTTGTTGTGTATTAATGGTTGTTCCACCAATATCTAACTTAGCAGTTGGATCATATTTGCCAATTCCTATGTTACCAGTAGAATCAATACGTATTCCTCTAGGCGAACTAGACCACTGACCAATAACTAAACTTCCTGTATCAATTGCTCCGGCACTATAAGTTATACTAGCATCACCGCCTTGTGTTAATGGAGTATTCCCACCTGATCCTCTGTTTGCCATTAATGACATGCCAGTACCGGTATTTGACCTAACTGATATACCGGTACTGCCTTGACCACTACGATAAACATCTAATAGGTCGGCACTTAGACCACCGCCACCTATACCTACATTACCTGTACCAGGGTTAATTGAAAAACTACTTGTAGTATAAAAAGATTCAGCCTGGAGTGTTGAATTATTACTGTCAACAAATGTTGGATAATAACTTGTTGTAGTGGATGTTTGACAAATTGTTTGTACTTGTGATGCCACTCCTACTATTACTCCACTAGGAGATACCCATAGTGGCGGTGTAAGAGGACCAGTTGTTTGTAAAAAATATCCCGAGGTACTGGCTGCTAAGAATGCAGTTGTTCCTGTATTTGATTGATAAACAATTGCTTGGGGACTACCACCTTCTAATGTAGTAGCAGTGACCGCATATCCTATCTTAAAGGTACTTGTATTTGTAAATACAGGCCCAGTACTAGTAGTGCCAGCACTAACTAAAATTTGTCCTGCTGTACCGGGTCCTGCAAATGAAGTAGTACTAGTATTTGATTGAAATAATATTTGTCCAACAGTACCTGAATTTATATTAGTTGCTGTACTAATTAGACCAGTTATGTTACCGTATATAGTACCGCCTACATATAAATCTCGACCAATACCAACACCGCCTTTAATAGACAATGCGCCTGTTGTAGTTGATGTTGAATTTGTGCTAGTGTGTATGGTTACAAATCCAGAAGATGCAGCAACAGTTAATGCATCAAGTGTTGCGGTTGTAAAATATTGTAATCGTATTACTCCAGTACTGGTTCCAGCAGACAAAGTTAAATCAACATTATTGCCTATTCCATTTGAACTTATTTTATTAATTTGTGCTGTTTGAGTATTATCCATTCTCAAAGTACCAGACAAGTGAATATCGCCTGTTACATCTAACGGATAACTAGGATTGCTATTTTTAATACCAACACTGCTGGTGCCAGGATTAATTACAAAACTACTAGTGGTATAAAATGCTTTAGCACCTGATGTGTTTGTATTAACAAAAGTTAGATGATAAGATGCATTACTGGTTTGTGGATCTGTTTGCAATGTAGTTGCTGTAGAACTAATTCCCACAATAGTAGCATTAATTCTTCCACCTACCCATAGATCACCACTAATTCCAACTCCCCCTGCTACTGTTAATGCACCTGTTGTAGGAGATACTGAAGTAGAAGTGTTTAATATCTTAACATCACCGGTAGCACCATCTATTCTAATTCTAGCGCCGTTATTGATACCAGTAGGGCCCCAGCCACTTGTGGCAAAACTTGCTAGGTCAAAATGATAGCCTGCTATGCCATTAAAAATTCTTAAATTTGTTCCAATATCTGCATATGTTTTTATTGTAGCAGCATCACCTGCTAGATTACGTCCCAGTACAATGTTAGAAGTTCCAGTTGATGTAAGGGACGAATTCCCCATTATCAAATTAGTGTTTGTGGCTACAACATTAATATTGCCGCCTCCTAACCATATATCTCCACCAATACCAGCACCACCGACTACCTGTAATGCACCGGTGGTAGTTGATGTAGCGGATGTGCTGCCACTGATAAACAGTTGAGAATCAACTGTTCCTGTTCCGTATATTCGTGTTCCGCTGCGTAGTAATGCCATAGTGTATTATTTACTGTTTTAATAGTAGTTGGTTGATCTGTAATTCTAATATATCAATTCGTTCATTTAGTTTATTAATTAAACTTTGTTGATTATCTAAAGACATAATTGATACTAACGTATCTTCTGATTGATTTACTAAAACAGGATCTTCAGCCCATATTTCTGGTTCTTCTAATAATGTAGTAGAGTTTACTATATTTTCAGTAATTAAATCTGATGAGAAAATTTCTTTAATCTTTTTGTCGTCAATTGGTGTTAATTCTTTAACTCCTTCTTCAATAAATTTTAATAAATTTTTAATCTGCGTCGGATAAAAGAAAGAACGTTCTACATTGGTAGAATCAATATATGTAACTTCCCATTTATCATTATGTAAAACGTATTTCATTAATATCCCCACCAAATAAATACAGCGCCACTGGTGCCAGCCGTAGAAAACATATTATTATAATTGTACACATCCGACTGAGCGCAGCCGCCTCCAGTTCCGCCGGCTCCACGAACAGTTCCTGAAGTTGAATAAACACCTGAATTCTCGTTACTCGCAGTACCAGCCGCACCGTAAGTAAAAATACTATTTAGGCCTAAACCAACTGTAGTATTAATAACGTAACCATTTGCACCAAGCCCGCCTACGGTGTTATTGCCGGCAGCGTAACCGGCGGTTGGTGTTCTAATTATAGATCCTGTAGTAGCAGTTCCAGCACCTCCGGGGGTGCCACTGGGTGAAACGTATCCAAAGTTGCCTCCAGAAGCAGAGCATTGTACAACGGAATTTAATGTTACGCTTGAATTTCCACCGGCACTACCATTACTTCCACCAGAAAAAATTCCATCGCGCTGACTACCACCAGCGCCACCTGCACCAATTGTATAATTAACAGTTCCCTGTAAAGCAACCGGTATCGTAAAACGATATGCATTGCCACCGGCGCCGCCGCCGCCGCCTCCTGTGTAATATCCTGAAGCAAAAGTACGGCCCGACCCACCGCCGCCACCACCGCCGCCCGCAACAACAAGTACGTTAATAAATGTGCCTGCTGATATAGGTAAGGTATAAGAATTACCACTGGTTAAGATTCCGCTGTTGCCCGGTATAACAGCCGGTGTTAAATTAGTTCCTGAAATTACCCAAGCAGTTGAAGTTATTTTTAATGCTGTTACCCAGCCACCTGTAGATATTAACTTTGCTCCAGTTTGTGATGAAGTAGACAAATACAGTGTATCAGTACTTGTAAGAAATATATAATTTGATGAAAAGTTTACAAAAGTTAAAGTAGTTCCAATTGGATAATTTACAGAACTATTTCCAGATATTGTGTATGTAGCAAGAGGTGCGCCAACGGGATGGTAAATATGTTTGCCAGCATCTGACAAAACAGTAGTATAATCATTTGATTGAGAATTTTGTGGTATACCATATCCAGCACCCCAAGTTGGAGCAGCATTACCATTGCTGAGAAGAACTTGACCACTAGTACCATAATTACTTGTTCCGTTAAAAGATATAGCACCGTTTGAGTTCCACGCTAATGCAGTAGTTCTAGCAGATGGTGATACATTATCCGCTGATCCGTACTGTAATTGTCCACCACCATATCCAGCAACATAAATTTGATCGCCACCACCATTGGCATTTCCAAACACGACAAATCCACCAATGTTATTATCTTGCATAACAATACCTGAATATGTGCCGTTATCTACGGTATTTCGGAATAACAAATAGTTGTTAGTATTACTATCCATTATTGCAGTAGTACCAGATGGAACGCCACCAATACTGGTTGCGGCCGTTGCCACTACGTGCAATCTTGCAGAACCAGCTGTTACTCCATTACCAATAGCAACGTTACCTCCGTTAGGTACTAGATTTGTTGCACCAGAATAGTATGCGCCAGTGCCGCCACTAGTAGTCATTATGTTACTAAAGAACACTTGTCCAGAACTATTAATAGATCCAACTGCGGCAACTTCAGTAGTATTGTATCTAACCTCTACAGTACACGCCATGTACGGTGGTAGATCAACAAATACTGGTTTGTATTGGCAATTTGCGTTGATACTAACTTCTAAACCTAGATAGACACGAAGCATGCCACCGCCACCACCAGCATAGGTACATACTAACGTGCCAACATCGCCATATCCATACGATAATAGCCATTTAGTATAGCCACCTGATGTATAATAAGAACTACGAACAGTAATCTCGTAACTGGTATTTGTACTCCAGTTTGCACTGTCACGACTTACTTTCATAATTTCGTAGACTGCGTTAACGTTACCTTGACTGGTTGTTGTTACGCTATAAGTTTTTAGACCACTAGCGTTTTGTAATCTACCATTAACATATAATGTTTTGCCATCCCATGTTAGATTAGAATTACCGGTTAATGTATTACCAGAAGAACCAAATCCAACATATGTGCTGGTTAATGAAGCAGATCCTGTAATTATAGAAGAAGCATTAACCCAAGTTGGAGCAGCATTACCATTACTTTGTAATATTTGATTTGCAGTACCGTAATTGGTAGCACCACTAAACGCAATAGCACCAGCACTGGTAATACGCATACGTTCATTATTGCCACCACCGCCGTTTGTACCGAAAGTAAGTGCGCCATTATTTGTGATAGAACTTTCAGATATGCCCTTAATTGAGCCGCCAGCAATTATTGTTGAACCATTTGTTCCATTACCTTTAGGACCAATATATAGTGCCGCTTCATTTCCAGCCGCGGCAGCGGCATCATTCCAAATTACTAGAATGCCTTCATTGCCAATAATAGTTCTAGCGTTTATTTTGCCAAGGAAAGAAGTGGGCCAAGATGCTGTGCCAATTTGCACTTGACCTGTTGATGTTGTGTTAAGTAGAGATTGAGGCAAGGTTGTTCCGATACCTACTTTACCATTAACAAAACTAGCAATAATACCATTATAGTCACTGACATCAAGAGTTCTTCTATCATTATTGTTTTCATGTAAATGAATTCTAGTTCCATGTGTAATACCACCAGTTGTTACGCTTCTTAACTCTACTGAATATGTTCCATCAAATACACCTGTTGCGGAAGTGGAATAATTACGAACTTGTAACATAGCCTGACCGCCATCTTCATCAATAAGTGATAAGTGAGCAGTTGGGTCAGTAGTTCCTATTCCCACCTTACCAGTATTAGTGATACGCATACGTTCGGTTAATGCACCGGCGGTTGAATCTACAGTATTAAAAATAAGACTTGCTGCGCCGCCTGAAGTTGCATTAGCAATTACGTCAATGGATGCCATCATCTTTGGACCAAAAGTAGAAAGATCTGCAGAATAATATCCAAGTCGTCCCCAAGGCAGCGTAGTACTCCAATCACTGCCTAGCGTTGTAGTAGAAATTCTAATTTCTGTAGGAACCGGCGTAAGCGATCCTGTGGCCGAAGATACTTCAAGATTTGCGTTTGGTGATGCGGTACCGATACCTACATTACCTATACCATTAATACGTACACGTTCTAAAACACTATTTGCATTTGTTGTTGTAGTTCCGGAACCAAAACTTATTCCACCATTATTAAGGCCGTTTGGAGTACCATTAAACTGAATATATCCCATCCAGGTAGAGTCAACTTTTTGTTGTAATCTCCAACCAGCATATTGCCAATCTGCACCTGCCGTACCTCGCACATTACTAATTTCTAAATTATCTGTGTTGGTATCAGTAACGGTAAAACGTTGTGAAACAATTTGAGTACCAGCACCGGTTCCTAACGCACCAGAATTTATGCTTAATTTTGTACCATCCCATGTTAAATTAGTGCTACCAGTTAACGTACCATCGGCAGAACCGAATCCAACATATGTGCTGGTTAATGCTGCTGGTCCGGCAGTATAACTGCCTATATTATCCGAACGTAAAACTTGAGCAGGAGTAATTGTAACTAATTTTGTACCTCCTGCTGGTTGAACAACATTTGTAATAGATACAATTTTATTAATTGCACGAGGACCGTAAGCAGTATAAACATGTACATTAAATCCCTGCCAGTAGGCCTGACGTGCAAACCAAAAACATAAAGCACCACCAACATTCATTGCAATAACAGGAAATGATGGTCCTACGGAATAACCACCTGTATTGATAATAGTACTATTATAAATATATCCCTGAATTTGAATATCAAACGGTATTAACGACCCGTATGAATTTCCACGAATCTGTAGAATAAAAGGATCACCGTTAACAACACTATAATCAATACTGGTAGTAATTAATGTACCGAGTGTAAAGTCTCGAGTTGAATGATACCATTCTGTTGGAGCAATATCAACGGTGCCATCAAATAAAGTTCCGTTGATATTACGCCCAGGAGATAATTTTGATGCGGCACCTGCTGATATATTAGCCACGTTTGACCAACTAGGTGCTACACCTACCCCATTAGTTTGTAAAATATATCCTGATGTAGTTGCTGCCAACATTGAAGTAACATTAACATTTGATTGATATAGTATAGCACCAATCGATCCACCTGATATATTTGTGGCATATCCAACTTGTATGCTTGATGTATTAGTAAATACTGGACCAGTTGAAGTAGTACCCGCACTAACTAATAGTTGTCCAGCAGCACCGGGTCCTGCAAATGAGGTGGTACTAGTATTTGATTGGAACAATATTTGACCAACTGTACCATTTAATACATTAGTAGTATATCCAACTTGTATACCTGATGCATTAGTGAATACTGGTCCAGTTGAAGTAGTACCTGCACTAATTAATATTTGTCCAGAAGTACCAGGACCGGCAAATTGCGTTACTCCTGGAGCACTTTGATAATGTATTTGTCCAGTAGTACCACCTGATACATTAGTTGCGGTTGAAGTAATTCCTACAACATTAGCATTGATTGTTCCACCTACATATAGATTTCCACTAACACTTGCACCACCTGATACTTGTAACGCACCTGTACCAACTGCGGTGGCACTTGTAGTGTTTAGTATCTTAACATCACCGGTAGCACCATCTATTCTAATTCTAGCGCCGTTATTGGTACCAGCAGGACCCCATCCATTTGTGGCAAAACTTGCTAGGTCAAAATGATAGCCTGCTATACCATTAAAAATTCTTAAATTAGTTGTAGTACTTGCATATGTTTTTATTGTAGCAGCATCGCCTGCTAGATTACGTCCCAGTACAATGTTAGAAGTTCCAGTTGATGTAAGGGACGAATTCCCCATTATCAAATTAGTGTTTGTGGCTACAATATTAACACTGCCGCCTCCTAACCATAAATCCCCACCAATACCAGCACCACCGACTACCTGTAATGCACCGGTGGTAGTTGATGTAGCGGCGGTATTTCCATTAACAAACAGTTGAGAATCAACTGTTCCTGTTCCGTATATTCGTGTTCCAGATAAAAGTTTTGCCATAGTACAATATTTATTCTAGGTTATAGTAGTGTTTGATCGTCAAAATATCCACTTACCATATATGTTCCAGTGCTAGTTTTACGCTCGTTTGTTCCATCTGTTAAATTAACCTCGTCAAATTGGTTTGCATACATTCCGTTCAATGAAACTTTTATTGAATTATAAGTCACTTCGTCAATCTCAACAGTTGATTGTAGTATACCAGATGGGAATAATTTAGTAATAGTAGTTGCCATAATAGAGTATTTACTTAATGTTAAATAGGTTTATTAACTTCATCAAATCCGTTAGATACAAATACTGTTCCATTATTTGATTCACGTTTTGCTACAGTATTCTGATACATAGTAACCTCATCAAATAAAGTAGCATTATATATTCCAGTTGAAGTAATTCCTAAATTGTTTCCACCAGTTTTCATTGCGCGGATATGAACTGCCCCATTTGTGCCATTACCTCCTAATGCGGCTGAATACTCATGAATTCCACCACCACCACCACCGCCGTATGTTCCTCCATTACCTCCATAATCAGTGTCGCCTGCTATTCCAGATGTTCCATTGCCGCCACCTGATCCGCCGCTTCCGCCGCCGCCTTGAGCAAATGCATACGGACCACCATAAACTCCACCACCGCCACTTGGGCCTTGACCAAATAGTCCAGTGCCACCACCGCCACCTGCGGCGTACTGTCCGCCACCACCACCACCACCTGCGCCACCGCCTGTTCCTGACAATCCATTACCACCACTTGTCCAGTTTTCAGCCTGTGCATAACCACCAGCACCACCAGCACCAGAATATCCTCCAGCACCACCACCGCCTCCAGCATTGAAAGCAGGAGCAACAGTTGCTCCGGCTCCACCAGCACCGCCACCATCACCTATATAAGTTCCACCAGCACCACCGGTATTGCCGTTTGCACCGCCACCTCCAAACCCTGCAACGGTGGCTGTATTAATAAAATAACTTGATCCACCGTCTCCGGCTTTTGTTGCCGTAGCAATTCCTCCAGCAATATCAACTCCGCCCCGGCCAACTACTACGGTATATGTTGTGCCACCAGTTACTGGTATACTATTTTTATATCCAAGTCCACCACCACCACCACCAGTGCCTCCATTAAAGCCATTGTGACCGGACCATCCATGATTGCCACCACCACCACCGCCAATACAAACTACATTGGCAGAATTAGCACCAACGGGACATGTCCATAAAAAAGTTCCAATGGTTACATAAGTTGATGATGATACCAATATATTACCTTCAGCAGGAGTTTCGTTAAATTCTCCAGCAATGAAGAGTGTACCCGATGAGGTTAATCTTGATACCACTGTGGCCATTTTATCCAAACACCGTGTCTAAACTGTTGGTTAATGCGTTATAATATTGATAAACTACACTGACGTTACTAGTATTAACAAATCCTATTCTGTTACCAGCATATATGCTGCCGCCAACACCAACGCCACCGCGAACTTGTAATGCGCCTGTTGTGGTATTAATTGAAGTTGTTGTTCCTGCCAATGTTAGAGTACTTTGGAATACTGGTCCAGTTGAAGTAGAACCTGCACTAACTAATACCTGTCCAGCAGTACCCGAGTTAATAAAACTAGTTTGTCCCGGACCAGTTTGATACGGAATTTGTCCTGGTCCACCAAACAGTAGATTAGTTGCAGAAGTAGCATTACCTGCAAATAGTGTACCAACAGATATCCATTGTGGAACAGCAGTAGATCCTTTGCTTATTAGTACCTGTCCATCGGATCCATAATTACTAGCACCACCAAATGCAAGAGCACCAGTAGCAGTGATACGCATACGTTCCGTTGAGCCACCAACACCATACACTCCATTAACACTAAATGCCATAAAATTATTGGTATTATCATAGTAGATTCTACCAGTTTCTGTTCCGGCCTTTGAAAATACTACAGAAGTTGAACTGGTTACGTTTCCGTCAAGTTGTATAAAACCATTTCTATTTGTAGATGAAACCAAGATACTAGCATTATCAAATGGTGTTCCTAAATTTGTACTATTAACAATATGCAATTTCTGTGTTGGAGAAAGAGTACCAATACCCACATTACCATCAGAGTTAATTGCCATCCTGTCACTACTAGTAGTACCAAATATCATAGTACCAGTAGTTGTAACTTGTATATATCCAGTTTGTACAGTACTAGTATTGTTGGTCCACTGTAAATAAGCACCCAATGTATTTGCAGCATCCTGACGTAATACAATGGCACCTGTTTGACCATTTGCAGGAGTGGTAAATCTACCCGTTCCGGTTACACTTATTTCTCTGCTGCCAGGATTAATTGAGAAAGTACTAGTTGTATATACTGATTCAGAAGTAGCAGTTGCATTATTTGCATCAACAAATGTTGGATAATAAATTGCTTGAGATGATTGTGCTACAGTTTGTATTTGTAATGAACTTCCAGCAGATAATCCAGATGGTGATACCCAACTAGGTGCCAACCCAGCACCATTAGTTTGTAATATGTAACCTGATGTACTTACTGCAAGTAGTGCTGTAGTATTGACACCTGATTGGTATACCAGTGTACCTGTTGAACCGCCTAATATATTAGCAGCAAATCCCACTTGTATACTTGATGTGTTAGTAAATACTGGGCCTGTTGTACTGGTACCTGCACTGACTAACAGTTGTCCTACAGTACCGGGTCCTGCAAATGAAGTGGTACTAGTATTTGATTGGAACAATATTTGACCAACTGTACCATTTAATATATTACTGGCAAATCCAACCTGTATAAATGTTGAACTAGTAAACACAGGTCCAGTTGAAGTAGAACCTGCACTAGTTAATATTTGACCACTTGTGCCTGCTCCAACATATCCAGTAACACCTGGAGCACTTTGATATACTAAAGTACCTGTTGATCCAGCAGATAAATTAGTAGCGGTATTTGCAGTTCCTGTTACATTTCCTGAGAAAGTTCCATATATAATACCACCAACATATAAGTCTTTTCCAATACCAACACCACCTACTACACGTAGAGCACCCGAAGTTGTACTAGTTGCAGCAGTAGCATTAGTTAATGTTGTAAGATTTCTAATATTTGTGTAACCAGTAGAAGAACTAATAGTTACAGCAGTTCCTGAACCAGCAAAGTTAATATTAGTAGCACCAGAATTAATTAAATTAAACGTGCCAGTATTAAAAGTTGTAATATTTCCACTGTTTGCTACAACATCGCCAGTAAACACTCCAGTGCCGCCAACGTGTAAATTATTACCAATTCCAACACCACCTACTACTTGTAAAGCACCTGTATTAGTACTTGATGATGTTGTTATTCCTGCCAGAGTTAACGTACTTTGGAATACCGGTCCTGTTGATGTAGTACCCGCACTGACCAATACTTGTCCGGTAGTGCCAGGACCAAAGAAACCAGTTTGACCGATACCTTGTTGATATGGTATTTGTCCAATAGTACCAAACGATAAGTTAGTTGCAGTTACAGCGTTTTGTGCTGATAATCCGCCCGGACTTACCCATGTAGGTGCTTGTCCAGGGCCGTTAGTTTGTAATATACTACCAACGGTGCCTGGTGATAACATCAAAGTAATATTTGAAGTACTTTGATAAGGAACAGATCCAGTTACACCACCTATTAAATTAGTACTTGTTACTGAATACCCTATTAAAATTGTTGAAGTGCTTTGGAATACAGGTGCTCCAGTAAATGAACTAACCAATAGACTACCAGTGCTACCTGTTGATACATATCCTGTATCATTTTGTGCTATTTGATATAGAACTTGTCCAGGGCCACCACCGAGAACATTTAACGCAGCTCCAACCGATATGCTATTTGTACCAACAAAAATTGGTCCAGTTGACGTTGAGCCTTGACTAACTAATAATTGTCCTGCAAATCCAGGACCTGCAAATGATGTATCATCAGCAGCAGTTTGGAACAGTACTTGACCAACACTTCCACCAAGTATGTTTGTGGTTGTATTTGCATATCCTACTCTAATACTAGATGTGCTGGTAAATATTGGTCCTGTTGATGTTGATCCTTGACTAACTAATATTTGTCCTAATGTACCTGTACCTATAAAACTAGTTTTTCCAACAGCATATTGGAATGGAATTCGTGCAATTCCTCCACCTGCTAAGTTAGTTGAGGTATTAGCATTTCCAGCAGTTAAATTATCAATTGCTATCCAACTAGGAGGTAATGCTGTTCCGTTTGTTTGTAAGAGATACCCAGAAGTACCGGCTGGTAAGAAAGCAGTTGTATTAGGATTACTTTGATAAACTAATGATTGTTGAGATCCACCAGCAAGATCAGCATTTAGCGCACCTCTAATTCCGGATGCAACTTCGTTACCAATAGTTGCATCAGGAATAAAAGTAAAGAAACCAGTGCTTTGATTATATCCAAAAAATCCTATTTTAGCAGATCCTGAATAATATTTAAAAGCAATACCTTTATCTTTATTATCGTTGTCTGTTAATGGTTGATCATTTGATAAACCACCTAGTGTTATCATAGGATCTGCAAAATTAGTAACTGTACTATCAACTATAGTAGTTGTACCTTGTACAGTCATATTTCCTACTACTACTAAATTATTCTTAACAGTAGTAATACCCAATGATGAGCCTATGCTTATGGCAGTTGCAGCACCGCCGATATTAATTGCGGTTGAAACTGTGTTAATTAAGTTAAATGTAGTCTGATTTGTAGTAATATCTCCACCATTTACGGCAATATTGCCGGTAAATGTTCCATTACCTGTTACATTGATGTTTCCACCAATATATGTACTTCCACCAATTCCAACCCCGCCTATTATTTGTAAAGCACCTGTTGTTGTTGATGATGCTATTGTGTTATTAGTTAAATTAGTAACACCTGAAATTTTTACTGTACCGCTAACTTCTAATTTTGCAGTGGCTGTTGTAATTCCAATACCTACATTTCCACTGGCTGGTATATAAGTAATGCCAGATGGACCAGATACACGTATACCACTAATGCCACTTGAAGTGTTTACAAATGTAATATAGTTGGTACCAAGGTTAGCATTATCGTTAGTAATAGCAATATTAGTAGCATTGGCCACAGTTGCTCCGCCTGGGAATTCAACCCAAGCAGGACCAGTTCCATCAGATTGTAAAATATATCCGCTTTGTGCTATTGGTAAAAACGTTGTAGAATCAGCAGCATCTTGATATAATAAAGCACCTGCTGATCCACCAATTACATCATACGCTAATGCAGCACGGCCTACGGTCATCGATCCTGTAGTTACAAAAGTTGCACTTGATCCATTACTTCTTAAGAATGTATCATCACCACCTATATTAATAAATGACGTTCTATTAGTCTCTGATTGATATAGTATAGAACCTGGCAATCCTCCCATGGTACTGGTAGAATATCCCACTATTAATGTAGAGGTATTTGCCCAAGTTGCAGTTGAATCAGCAGCATATTGCAATAAATTGCCGTTATTACCACTAGGAATAAATGCTGTAGTACCTGTATTAGATTGTATAGGAATTTGTCCAGCAGCACCTTTTCCTAAATTAGTAGCAGTTGTAGCAACTCCGTATATTGTTCCTCTAATATACATATCGCCACCAATACCAACACCGCCAATTACTTGTAATGCTCCTGTAGTAGTTGATATAGAAGGAATTTCACCAGCAATAGTTGCTGTACTACCTACTACTAAAGTTTTTCCAATTCCAACACCACCTGTAACAATTAATGCGCCAGAATTTGTTGAAGTTGCTAATGTAGTATTTGTTATTAGTACTACATTAGTAGTAGAATTTCCTCTATCAGTTATGGTTTGTAAAGTACTTGTGTTCCAAATTACTACAGCACCTGTAGTCTGATTAACTGCTGTATCAGTGCCAGCAGTAATTGAAGTTACTCCAAATGCACCTATATTTTCTTGAGTTAATATAAGAGAGTTATTAATATAACTATTGGTTGAAACATATAATGCGCCACCAATGCCAACACCACCTCTAACAGTCAATGCTCCTGTGCTGGTACTAGTTGCTGATGTAGCATTAGTTAATGTTGTAGCATTTCTAATGTTTGTATAACCAGAAGTTGCACTAATTGTAAGAGCAGTAGCAGCACCTGCAAAATTAACTGTGGTAGCATTAGAGTTTAATAAATTAAATGAAGTTTGATCAGTAGTAATCTCTCCACGTACTTCTAAATCACCTAATATAGTTTCGTCACCACCAACCCATACATCTTTACTAATACCAACACCGCCTAATACGACCAATGCACCTGTATCAGTTCCTAGAGAAGTTGCTGTACTACTTACAGTAGTTTGATTTTTAATATTAGTAAAACCTATATCAGACCCAACAATTACAGAAGTTGCAGATCCAGCAAAGTTAACTGTAGTAGCACTAGAATTTAAAAGATTGAATGTTTCTTGATTAGTAGTAATATCGCCGCCGCGTACTTCTAAATCACCTAATATAATTTCATTACCACCAACATATAAGTTTTTGCCGATACCTACGCCACCGATAACTACTAGTCCACCACTATTTGTACTAGTTGAGTTAGTTGTTGTAGTAACCGTTATAAGAGGTGATGTAAAATTAGCAGAACCACCTGAACTTGTAACTAATAATGAATTTCCATTAGAAGAAATTATAAGATTTCCAACGTATAAACTATTGCCACCTAAATATAAATCTGCAAAAGGAATATCTAAAGACCCTAAAGAAATTCCTGCTATTGCTGGTAATATATGTGAATATACAGTGGTTGTTCCACCAACATACAAAGCACCACCAATACCAACACCGCCTGCTACAGTTAGTGCTCCGGTAATAGTGCTTGTAGCAGTAGTAATATTTGTAATAGTAACTTGTGTTCTAATAGCAGTATAACCTGTATCAGATCCAACAGTTATAGCAGTTCCTTGTCCTGCAAAGTTAACAATTGTAGCACTGGTATTAATTAAATTAAATGTAGTAGCAGTAGTACTGATAGTTCCACCATTAACAGATAATTCTCCATTAATTCTAGAATCACCATTTACATATGAATTATTCCCAACCCATAAATTTTTACCAACACCAACTCCACCTGTAACAATTAGTGCCCCGCTGTTAGTACCTGTTGAGTTAGTAGTTCCAGTAAACGTAGCATTAACTGTAAGTAATCTATCGTTGGTATAATCGTATCTTAAATTGTCGCTAAAACTAGTTAGACTATCTCCAGTTTGATAAGGAATTTGCGTATCCTGACCGTATTTTAAATTAGTAGCAGTATTTGCAAAATCAACAATAACATCTGACACAGGAGCCCATGATGGGATTCCTAAATTTAGTTTTAATACATATCCATCTGTACCAACTGCAAGGAAAGTAGTCACTCCTGAAGTACTTTGATATACTAATTCTCCGCTTGCGCCACCTTGAATGTTTGTTGCTGTTGTAGCAATACCTGTAAGATTACCAATGAATAATGGTGATGTTACTGTAGTTCCAACATTTAAATTTTCGCCAATACCAACACCGCCAGTAACTGTTAGATCTCCAGTTTGTGTGTTTGTA
>Ga0209107_10000678_pt1 | contig 19548 bp, 10 predicted proteins | sample LakErihyJuly2011_2_FD_187460 | JGI IMG/M metagenome (GOLD analysis project Ga0209107, IMG submission 187460) | Freshwater microbial communities from dead zone in Lake Erie, Canada - CCB hypolimnion July 2011 (SPAdes) (version 2) | ecosystem: Environmental > Aquatic > Freshwater > Lentic >...
GGCGACCTATTACGTCAGCCAGTCCACCGGTGATGACAGCCTCGACGGACTCGCCGCCGCCAAGGCGGGAGCGAATGGCCCTTGGAAAACGCTCGCTAAAGCCTCCACCGAATACAAGCCCGGCGACAGCATCCTTCTCAAAAAGGGCGACACTTGGAACGAAGAACTCACCCCGAAAGGTAGTGGCACACCCGAGAAGCCAATCCTAATCAGTTCCTATGGGCAGGGCAATAAGCCCCTCATTGACCGCGAGGATTTCAAGCAGGACCGCACCGGCATCCGCCTCGACAACAAAAGCGGCTACAAGATCGTGGGCATCGAATTCGCCCGCTGTATGACCGGCATCTACGCCGAATACGCCAAGGGCGCTCCCACCCAGAAATACCTCTGGATTGAAGACTGCTACTTCCGTGACTCACTGCACTACGGGCGCTACGAGGACTACCCGAAGCGCAAGATCGGCCTTGGCGTCTGCCTCTTCTCGTGGGAAACCGACAAGAAAATCGTCATGCAGGACATCATGGTGAAAAACTGTGTCTTCCGCAGACTCGCATCCGGCTTCTGGACGAACAGTCCCGACAACTTCAACAAGAACGCATCCTTCGTTTACAACTTCGCCAACCTGAATTTTGAAAACTGCCTCTTTGAAGAAGGCTACCAGTGGCAGCTCGGTATCCGTGGCGTGATCAAAGGCTCCGTCAAAAACTGTGTTACGCACGATATTGGTCGCGGCTTCCGCTCCTTCAACGGTGTGGCCGGAGCGATGTTCTTCCGTTGCAAAGACTGGATCTTCGAGGACAGCGAGTGGGGCTTTGTGGACATCGGCCTTGGTAGCGGCGATGGCGAGGCTTTCGACTTCGAGGGTAATTGCGACAACATGATCATGCGCAATTGCAACTTCCACGATACCGACGGCCCCGGCTTCCTCCTCTGCTGCTATGCTTCGGATGGGCATCCCAACATGGGCATCGTCATGGAAAACTGCGTCATTAACGCGAAATCCAAGCGCCCCCTTCAGCCGCGCGTCCGCGCAGCGATTATCAACACCACCGACTGGACCGAGGCTACGTGGAACAAATGCCGATTTTACCTCTCCAAAGGCGAGGGCATCATGGCGGTGATGGATCGTGAAAAAGACAAGCGCTCCACTTTCAAGGACTGCTTTGTCAAAAACCTCAGCACTGCCTGCAGTTCACCGAAACATCCCGCCAAAATGACCGAGATTATCGCTGCTGCCGGTGCGACGGGCCCTACATTCCTGCTCGATTTCGGGCGCACCGTTTCCATCAACGAATTCAAACTTAAAGAAGATCCGGCCTCCGGCATCTCGCGCTACATCATCGAAACCTGGGATGACAAAAAGTCGCAGTGGAAGAGTTGCTTTAACGGTATGGGCATCGGTGGCGAATTCGTTTGCGCCATCGTCCCGCAAACCACATCCAAGGCGCGCCTTCGCGTCATCGCTAACCGCAAGGAAAAAACGGTGCTCACTGCTTTCGATGCATACAATGACCCGCCGGGCGATCCTTTGAACGTTGCACGAGGTGGCGACACCCCAAACCGCCCCGGCAAGTAATAGAAACAACACGACGCTAGGAAAATCGCGTTCCGCCGATTCGGCACCACCGTCCTCGCAGCACTGCTCGCCCTCGGCTTCATCGCCAAGGGCAACACTTGGTTTAACGATCATTGCAGCAAGACCGGGCGCGACGGCTTGGCTAAACCCAGCACCCAAGCGGACTCGATGATCGACCTGCTGACTCCGCGGGAACGCGAGGTCGCCGGCCTCCTCGCCACGAGCCACACCAGCAAGTAAGTGGCCGCCAAGCTCAATCGCAGCCCCAAGACGGCCGAGAACCACCGCACCAACCTCATGCGCAAGCTAGGGTCGACGATGTCGCGGGGGTCATCCGGTATGTCGTCCGGCAAGGCCTCTACGACCCCCTGCGGCGAAGGCGGAGGCTTGCTAGACCTCAGGGCGCCCCTAGGAAGGGGGTATGCCCCGCTTCCTCCGCCCCGCCCTCTGGCTGGCCCTGGTGACCTGCCTTACGGCCGCCGAGACCGCCCCTGCCAAGACCTCCGCCAGCGCGGAGGCTACCGCCCCCCTGCCCTTGCGCTATGAATCGCGGGTGCTCCGCGGCTGGTCGGTGATGATTCGCCTCGAACTCCTGACTGAGGAGAAAAAAACCGAGACCGAGCAAGGGCTCGTGCTGATCGGCAAGCAGCTCGCGGACGTCGAGCGCCTGGTGCCGGCCAAGGCTGTCGCTCAGATGAAGAAGGTAACCCTGTGGCTCTCCCCTCCCTACGGCAAAGGCGCCGGCGCCGAGTACCACCCGGGCGCGGGCTGGCTCAAGCAGAACGGCCGCAACCCCGCCATGGTCAAGGGCGTCGAATTCTCAGGCGTCGCCAACCTCGACAAGGAGGTACTGCGCATGCCCCTCCTGACCTTGCACGAACTAGCCCACGCCTACCACGACCAGGTCCTCGGCTTCAACCACCCCGAGGTCAAGGCCTGCTACGATCGCGCGGTCGCCAACAAGTCCTACGATAAAGTCAGCCGCAAGAATTGGCAGGGCAAGATGACGGAGGGCGTCCGCGCCTACGCGATGACCACCCCGATGGAATACTTCGCCGAGACGACCGAGGCCTTCTTTGGGCAGAACGACTTCTTCCCTTACCACCGCGCGGAGCTCGAGGCTCACGACCCCGAGATGGTCGCAGTGCTGAAGAAGGCCTGGGGCGCGCCCTGAACTCAGAGCCGAATCCGCAGGCGGGGCGAAATCTGCCGCCCCCCTGGGCCGGCCTTAGGCTTATCGGGTTTACCTCCGCCGCCCGCGTCTTCCCCGAGCGCCTCCTCGAACTCCGCGGGCATCGGCGCGGTCGCGCTGAACTTCACGGTCTCACCCTGCCAGGGAAAGCTCACTTCCGTCCGGTAGGCATGCAGGAACAACCGCTTGAAACCGCGGGCTGAACCCACCGCTTTATTGAACTCGAAATCCCCGTAAGTACGGTCGCCCAAGATCGGATGGCCGTGCTGCGCCGTCTGCACCCGCAACTGATGGGTGCGACCCGTCCGCGGCTCCAGGTTGACCAAAGAAAGGGGCACCGTGGCGGCGGCCGCCCGCTCCCACTGATAAAGCGTCACCGCCGTCACCCCGCCGGACTCCGCGGCGGCGGACCGGACGCTGTTGCCGGGGCCGCGGGATTTGACCAGCTGGTCCTGCCAGGTGCCGCGCGGCGTGCGCAATCCCCGTCCGCGCACCAAGGCCAGGTAAATCTTCGCGACCTGGGACTTGGCGAAAAGGTCGCGGACGTACGTGGCGACCCCGGCGTCGAGACAAAGCAGCAGGACGCCGCTCGTCGGCGAGTCGAGACGGTTCAATAGGTAGACCCGGCGGATGCCGCCGATCCCGTCCCGCACGTGGAAGGCTTCCTCCTCCATCGAATAATTCCCGCCGATGAGGACCTCGCCTTTTTCCGCGACCTCGCCCGGATTGGGATGGGCCAGGATACCCTCGGGCTTCTCGACGGCGAAAAGACCGCTGGCGTGACGCTCCAGCACGCGCACCCCGCGTCCGAAGGGAATCCAATCAAGCGGGTCCATGCCCCATCAGTGATAGAGGAAACGGATGGTGACAACATCCGCTTCGCCGAACTGCGCGACCATGTCCGGACGCCAGGCATCGAAGGGCGCGCAGGCGGAGATCGCGTCTTTGCAGGCGAAGGTCGGCATGGTGCCGACGCCAGTCTCGAGCACCGACAGTTCGGAGATCGTGCCGTCCCGGTGGAGCTTGAACCGCACGACCACGGTGCCAGTCTGATAGTTCTCCATCCGCGCCCGGAACAGCAGGTCCCACCACGTCGACTGGATCGCCTCCATCATCCGCTGGGTGTAGTCGCCGTAGTTGCTGAAGCGGGCGTCGACCGCCACCCGCCCCACCCGGTTGACGCCGACGTTGTTGCGCAGCAGGAAGCCGGTCGTACCTGCGGGAGCGGAGCGAAGTCGCGGCCGGTCCGGGTCGGGCGCCGGGGTGGTGGTGTCCGAGGGGCGAGGCGCCTGCCCCACCTTGGGCATGACCCCGGCCTGCGCGGAAGCAGTACCAGCCTGACCCTCGGTCGGGGCTTGGGCCGCCTCCTCCTGGCTGCGCGGCTTGCCTTGGGCGACGCGCATGGCAGAGGCGTCCTCCCCCCGGGAAGCGGGCAAGGAGGACTTGGTCGGCACCTTTTCGGGGGTGGGCTGGGCCGCGCGCTGCGAACGGGCCGCGACGAAGGGCGTGGGATTAACCGGAGTCTCCCGGTTGGCCTGGGCATTGGTCTCGATGGGGATCTCGCGCATGGAGGGCGCCAAGCGGTGTTCCGGGATAACCTCGGTCGAACGCCGCACCTCGACCGGCGTCCCGAGCGTCCACGCCACCGGCTGAAAATGCGCCGGAGCCAACCAAACCAGGAGGAGGTGCAGCGCGAGCGAACACCCGGCCGCAAAGGCCATGGTCCGGAGGTCGCTGCGGGTATCTTCCTTCACGCCACCATGCTAGCGAGAAAGGCCCGGACTGCAAGGTCGGTCAGCGGCCCGCGGACTCGCGCGCCAGGTCGACCAAGGCCCGGCGGCAGTCCTCGCGCGAACCGATGACGACGAAGAGGCGGAAGGCATGGTCCCCCGCCGGAATGGGCTCGGCTTGGCGCACCCGGAAAACGCAGTTCCACTTAACGACCTTGGCTACCGGGAACTCGAAGCTGCCGTAGCCGACGGCCGGCTGGCCGGCGGGCGGGCGGTCCGGCGTGAACACCCCCATCGCGTGCGAGCCCGAAGGGGTCGACAGCACGACCGGTTCGCGCTGTTCGCCGTTGCGCCGGGTCCGCGAGACCAAGGTGCCCATGGCCGCATCGAAACTCAGCGCCTCGCTGAAGGTCGCGGGCATGTAACCCGTCAGCGCCTCGAACTGCAGGAACCGATGGGGGCGGTCCGGCGGCACCGTGAAGGTGACCCGGTATTCCAGGACATGGTCCATCCCCGGCCGGCCGATGCGTACCTGCTTGGCGAGGAGATGATTCGAGAGTAGTTCGCAGTTCTGCGCCGGGTGGCCGTGGGACTTCATCCCCGGGGCCAACCAGAAGGCCATGCGGGTGCGCGTCGCAAGCACGCCGTCCCGGACCGAGATCGACTCCAGCCGGCTGGTCGTCTTCGGCCCGAGCGCATCGACCACCGAGCCCGCCTCGGTCGGATTGTAGCACTCGGCATGGAAGACCCCATCCACGTCCGCGTTGATCGCCGACTGCAGCTGCCGCCCATGGTCGTGCGAGTCGATGAATTCGACCCCATCCCAGCGGACGGAATCGATCGCCCCCGCGAGACGCGCGGTGGTGCGGATGACGAGCGGCTTGCCGCCGATAAGGCCGGTCAGTTCGGCGTCGCCGCTGACGACGGGCGTCTGCGCGCCGACCGCCGCGGCCAATAACAGCAGCGCGACCCTCATGCGACCAGCCTCCCGAGGACGCCGAGCGCGGCGAGGCGTTCCCGGAGGAACTCGACCGGCAGCCCCATGATGGTCGAGAGGGGCGCCTGATAATCCTCGATGATGATCTCGCGGCCTTCCTGGATGCCATATGCGCCGGCCTTATCTAAAGTATTAACCGTGGCCTGGTAGCGCGTGATGTCCCCTTCGGACAAGGAGCGGAAGCGCACCCACGCCGTGACGTCATGGGCTTCGTCGATGCCCAAGGCCGGACAAAGGAGGCACACGCCGGTGTGCACGGTGTGCTCCCGGCCGGAAAGACTCCGCAGCATCGCCCGCGACTCCGCGAGGTCCGCCGGCTTGTTCAAGGCGCGGTCGCCCAAGGCCACGGTGGTGTCGGCCCCGAGCACCAGGGCTTCCGGGTGCAACCGCGCGACGGCGGCGGCCTTGAGCCGGGCGTTATGCAGCACCATCTCGCGCGGGTCGGTCCGGGGGTCCTCGTGCTCCGTCACGGCCGCCACCTCGATCGTATGCGGGATGCCGGCGGCCCGCAACAGCTCGGTACGCCGCGGGGAGGCCGAGGCCAGGAGGAAGCGGAGCGGAACGGACACGCCTCACTGAAGAGCGGTCGGCGAGGTTTGACAATCCCAGCGTCAGGCCACCCGCGTGATTCCGCTTCCCTGCCCCCGCCGGACCACCTTAATTGGCAACCATGGTTCGTCTGCTGCTCGCCCTGCTCTTCACGGGCTCCTTGGTCGCCGCCGAGAAAGGGGCGCGCGACTTCCTCAAGAAACCCGATGCTTGGTACGCCACCCCGGAAGCGCGGCAGGTCGCCGAAGCCATCCTCACCTACCAGACCGAAGCCGGTGGCTGGCCGAAGAACACCGATACGGTCAGCCAACCGTATCGCGGCGACCGCGCCAAGCTGCAGCCGACCTTCGACAACGGCGCGACGCTGGACGAGTTGCGCTTCTTGGCGCGGGCTTGCCTGGCGAAGCCGGAGGCGACCTACCAAGCGGCCTTCGGACGCGGGCTGGCCTATATCCTGCGCGCCCAATACCCCAACGGCGGCTGGCCGCAGTTCTTCCCCCTGCGCAAAGGTTACTACGACCGGATCACCTTCAACGACAACGCCATGGTCCGGGTGATGGAGTTCGTGCGCGAGGTCGCCCGGGAAAAGACTTACACCTTCGTCGACCCCAAGGTCCGCGTGGCCTGCCAGTCGGCCTTCGACCGCGGTATCGACTGCATCCTGAAGTGCCAGATCCTCGTCGACGGCCAGCGGACCGTCTGGTGCGCGCAGCACGATGAGCAGACGTTCGCCCCCGCCAAGGCACGCAGCTATGAGCTGCCGTCGTTCAGCGGCAGCGAGTCGGTCGGTATCGTGCGCCTGTTGATGAGCCTGGAGCAGCCTTCGACGGAGGTGAAGGCCGCCATCGAGGGCGCAGTGCGCTGGCTCGACCAGCACAAGGTCACCGGCTTGCGTATCGCGACGGTCGACGACCCCAAGGCCCCCAAGGGCAAGGACCGCGTCCTGCTCCCGGACGCCCAGGCCCCCGCCCTCTGGGCACGCTTCTATGACCTCAAGACCGGGCAGCCCTACGTCTGCGACCGGGACGGCATCCCCAAGCCCAAGCTGGCCGACCTCGGGTATGAGCGCCGCAACGGCTACAGTTGGTTCGGGGAATACGCCCGTGATCTCCTGACCAGGGACTACCCGGATTGGCAGCGGCGGCGCTGAGGGCGGTCCGGCAGGGGGGTGGCTGCTTTTACCCTTCCCAGCCGGGGGGTCGGCCTTATTCGTATTTTTCATAAGATGCCCCTCGGACTTCGCCATGCCCTGTTGCTCGGCCTCGCCGTCGTGCCCCTGCGCGGGGCCGACGAGACCGTCGCGGAACGGGCCGTCGCTTTGCTCGAGGAGCGTTGCTTCAAGTGCCACAGCCACTCCGCGGGGAAGAACAAGGGCGGCCTGGTCATGGATTCCCTGGCCGGCCTGACCACCGGGGGCGACGGCGGCGCCGCCCTGCTCCCTGGTAATCCACAGAAGAGTCTCTTCCTGCAGAATATCCTGTCGACCGACCCCGACACGATGATGCCGCCCAAGGGCGAGCGTCTGACCAAAGAAGAGGTCACGCTGCTAAACACTTGGGTGCAGACAGGCGCCGTCTGGCCCCAGAGCCGCACCAAGGCGCCCGTCGCCGGTCGGTACCTGCCCGGCACCATCGGCGCGAAGGAAAAGTCCTGGTGGGCGTACCAACCCGTCCGACGTCCGGAGCTCCCGGCCGGCCAAGCCGCCCACCCCGTCGACCGCTTCATCGAGGCGCGCCTTGCGCAGGAGGGCCTGACCCCCGCCGCGGAGGCCGACCGCGCCGTCCTGATCCGACGCGTCACCTTCGACACCACCGGCCTCCCGCCGACGCCCGAAGCGGTGGAGGCGTTCGTCCAGGACGACGACCCCCAGGCTTACGGGAAGCTGGTCGACCGTCTCCTCGCCTCGCCGGCGTACGGGCAGCGCATGGCCCGCGCCTGGCTCGACCTGGTGCGCTACGCCGACAGCGACGGCTTCCGCATCGACGACTTCCGCCCCACGGCCTGGCGCTACCGCGATTACGTCATCAAGGCCTACAACGACAACAAGCCGTACGACCGCTTCGTGCATGAGCAGCTCGCGGGCGATGAACTGTTCCCCGGCGACCCGGAGGCCCTCACGGCCCTCGGCTACCTCCGCCATTGGATCTACGAATACAACAACCGCGACGCGCGCGGCCAGTGGGAGAACATCCTCAACGACGTGACCGACACCACCGGCGACGTCTTCCTCGGGGCCGGCATGCAGTGCGCGCGCTGCCACGACCACAAGTTCGACCCGCTCCTCCAGCGCGACTACTACGCGCTCCGGAGCTTCTTCAACAATACCCTGCCCGTCGAGGACCGCATCGCCTGGACGAAGGACCAGGCCGCCGAGCACGCCGGCCAGCTGGCGAAGTGGGAGCAGGAGACGCAGGCCATCCGCGCCGAAATCGCCGCGCTCGAGCGGAAGTACCGCGAGACCGCGACCGAGAAGGCCATCGAGATATTCCCGGACGATGTCCAGGCGATGCTCCGCCGGCCGGAGGCGCAGCGGACGCCCTACGAACGGCAGGTCGCCGCGCTGGCCTGGCGCCAGATCGATTACGAATACGCCCGCCTGGACCGGTCCATCAAGGGGGAGGACAGCGTCCGGCACGCCGACCTGAAGCGCCGGCTCGCCGAGCATGACAAGCTCAAGCCCGCGGAGCCGCCCTACGTGCTCGCCGTCCGCGAGACCGGCGCGACGGGGATCGACGCCGTCATCCCCAAGAAGAACACCGTCGTCCCGCCCGCCTTCCTCACGGTCCTCAGCGCGCAGTACCCGGCCGAGCCCGCCCGCATCACCCCGCCCGCCGACGGGACCTCCACCGGCCGGCGCGCCGCCCTCGCCCGCTGGCTGACCGAACCGTCCAACCCCTTCACCGCGCGCCTCGCGATGAACCGCCTCTGGCAACTCTGCTTCCGCCGCGGCCTCGCGCCCTACGCGAGCGACTTCGGCCGGCTCGGCGAACCGCCTTCGCACCCGGAGCTGCTCGACTGGCTCTCCGCCGAATTCATGGCCCGGGGCTGGGACCAGAAGGCCATGCATCGCCTCGTCCTGACCAGCGCCGCCTACCGCCGCTCCTCCACGCACGCCGCCCCGCAGGCCGGTCAGCTGAAGGACCCGCAGAACGTGCTCCTTTGGCGCAACCAACCCCAGCGCCTCGAGGCGGAACAGATCCGCGACGCCCTCTTCGCCGCGTGCGGCGACCTGAAGGCCGACAAGCAAGCGGGGCCGAGCGTCGTGTACGGCGAACCGGTGCGCAGCATCTTCACGCGCATCATGCGCAACAACCGCGACCCGCTCGCCGACGTCTTCGACGCGCCGCAGTGGTTCAGCAGCGCGTCCTCCCGCGACGTCACGACGACCCCGATCCAGTCGCTCCTGCTCCTCAACAGCCCGTTCATGCTCAAGCGCGGGGAGCTCCTCGCCGCACGGGTCGCCCAGGAGGCGCCCGGCGACGAAGCCGCCCAGATCCGCCGGCTTTACCAGCTGCTGTTCGCGCGGGCGCCCCGCCCGGCGGAGGCGGGCCGCGCCGCGGCCTTCCTGCGGGAAGTGCGGGCGCAAAAGGCGCCGGCCAAGGTGGCCGCGGCCGTCGCCAACGACTTCCAACCCGAGAAGGTGCCCTTCCGCGACGGCCAAGGCGCCCACCTCGAGCCCGGCCATCGGCAGCCCTTCGTGGCGCCCGGCGCCACCGAGGCCGACTTCGCCCGGGGCTTCACCATCGAGGGGGTCATCGTGCCCCGCACCGTGAGCGACGGCGGCGCCGTCCGCGTCATCGCCGCCCAGGTCGGCAAGGGCAAGACCGACGGCTACTGGCAGTTCGGCATCACCGGCCAGAAATCGCGGCGCGCCCCGCGCGTGCTCGTGCTCCAGGCCTACGGACCGCTCGTCGGCGGCGGCTTCGGCGAAGCCGTCCAGTTCTCGAACCTCCGGATCGAACTGAACAAGCCCTACTACGCCGCCGCCGCCGTGCGCTACGCCGACCAGAACGGGCCGGGCGAGGTGACGTTCACGCTCAAGGACCTCGCCAACGACGACGAACCCCTGCTCCACGACCGCACCCCCACCCTGCTCACCGAGGTGCGCACCGCCACGCAGCCCATCCAGCTCGGCGGCAAGGGGACCGATCCCGAAAGTTCCTTCCACGGCGTGATCGACGACCTGCGCCTGAGCGTCGGCGCACTCGACGACCAAGGCCTGCTCTACGCCAACGAGGACATCAAGCCGAGCGCGCTGGGCTTCTGGCGGTTCGAGACCAAGACCGGGACGATGCGCGATTCCTCCGGCAAGGGCCGCGACCTGACCGTCGGCGCGGCCAAGGCGGCCGCCCCGGCCCCGGCGGCCAAGGCCGCCCACGCCCCCTTGGCCGCGCTCTGCCACGCCCTCCTCAATTCCTCCGAATTCCTCTACGTCGAATGAACGACCCACGCTGCCATCGCGTCGAAGCCTCGTCCTCCCGGCGCGATTTCCTCTTCCACGCCGGCCTCGGCCTCGGCGCCATGGCCTTCAGCGACCTCCTCGGGAAGGAACTGACCGTCCCGGCCCCCGGCACCCCGCTCCAGCCCGGCGTCGGTCAGATCAAGCCGCGCGCCAAGAGCGTCATCTTCCTTTTCATGGAGGGCGGTCCGTCGCAGATGGACCTCTTCGACCCGAAGCCGCTGCTCAACAAACTCGCCGGCCAGCGGCTGCCGGACAGCTTCGGCTCCGTCATCACCGCGATGGGCGAGTCGAAGTCACCCCTGCTCGCCTCGAAGCGGACCTGGAAGCAGCACGGCCAGTCCGGCCAATGGTTCTCCGACTGGATCCCGCACATCGCCTCCTGCGCCGACGACCTCGCGGTGATCCGTTCCTGCAAGGCCGACGGCATCAACCACTCCGCGGGCGTCTGCCAGATGAACACTGGCTCCATCCTCGCGGGCAAGCCGTCGCTCGGCTCCTGGATCAACTACGGCATCGGCTCCGAGAACCGCAACCTGCCGTCGTTCATCGTGATGCAGGACAACCAGAACACCGTCATCAACGGCCCGCGCAACTGGGGGGCCGGCTTCATGCCCGCCGTCTACCAAGGCGTGCGCATCTCGGGCGGGTCCGAGCCGATCCCCCACCTGAACACGCCCGAAGCCGTCAGCGCCGACCTCCAGAAGAGCAAGCTGCAGCTGATCAACAGCGTGAACCAGGAGTTCGCCGCCCGCTACCCCGACCGCTCCGAGCTCGGCGCCCGCCTGGCCGGCTATGAGCTGGCCGCGCGCATGCAGGCCGAGGCGCCCGGCGTCGTCGACCTCACCGGCGAGACCGAGGCCACCCGCAAGCTCTACGGGCTCGACGACAAGACGACCGAGGGCATGGGGCGCCTCTGCCTGCTCGCCCGCCGCATGGTGGAGCAAGGCGTCCGTTTCGTGCAGATCTACCATGGGGCCGGCTCCAAGTGGGACGCCCACGCCAAGATCGAGAGCAACCACGCCGGGCTGTGCGCCTCGATGGACAAGCCGGTCGCCGGCCTGCTCAAGGACCTCAAGGCCCGCGGCCTGCTCGAGGATACGCTCGTGGTCTGGGGCGGCGAGTTCGGGCGCACCCCGATGTCGGAGAAGGGCGACGGGCGCGACCATAACCCCACCGGGTTCACGATGTGGATGGCCGGCGGGGGCGTGAAGGGTGGCCAGACCATCGGTACCACGGATGAGCTGGGCCTCCGCGCCCAGGAGACCCCGCTGCATGTCCACGACCTGCACGCCACCATCCTCTGGTTGCTGGGCATCGACAACATGGGCCTGACCTACCGCTACAAGGGTCGCCCGGAGCGCCCGACCCAGAACGAGGGCGAGCCGTACAAGAAGATCGTCGGCTGACCGATGCGCCCAACCTCGCTCACCCTCCTCCTGCTGGCCGTCGCCGCAGGCGCCATCGAACACCGCATCAAACCAGGCGAAGACCCGCAGGCGATCCTCGACGCGGCCGCGCCAGGCGACAAACTCACCTTCCTGCCGGGCCTACACCAGCACGGGCTGAAGAAGCACCGCGCGATCCTCTACGTGGACAAGCCCATCGAGATCGAGCTGCTGGCCGGAGCGACCCTGAAGCTCGCCGACGGCGTCTGCCAAAAGGAAAGCGTCGGCGAGATCACGACCGACCAGGATTCCGGCAAGAAACTCGACGACCTCGAGGTCGGCGGCGCCTTCGACCTCCGCAAGGGCAAGGTCGAAGGGTCGGAACTGTTCGGCAGCACGGTCTACACGCTCATCGTGACCGGCGGCAAGGATGGCGCGCCCGACACGCTCGCCTGGGGCGACGGCAAACTCTTCGACACCCCCCACCAAGGCATTCCGCTTACCGGCGACTGGCAGGAACTGAGCCATGGCGTGAAGGTCCGCTTCGCGAACAAGGCCGGCCACGGCGCACGCAGCCTCTGGTTCGTCTCCTACGACGCCCCCGAGGCCTACGGCATCCGCATCGGCCACGGACGGCAACGGGATTACATTTCCGGCGTGCGCCTCACCGGCAAGGGCACCATCGACCTGAACGCCACCCACAACGACCTGCCCAGCGGACTGGTGAAGAACATCAATGCCTGCGTGCTCATCCATGGCCGCGTGCGCAACGTGCTCGTCGAAGGCATCACGATGACCGATACCATGCGCGCGGTGATGATGTACGGCGAGCACACGGGGAAGTTCCTGCCCGGCGGCAAGGTCGGCCCCGGCGAATCGTTCGACGCCGAGAACATCACGGTCCAGTTCACCCGCACGCTCAACCCCAACGGCAGCGGGACCCTGCTCGGCCACCCTTCCTTCCGCGGCGGGCTGCGCAACGTCCGCTGCAACCACAACTATTTCGAGACGAAGCTCACCGCCATCGAGCCCAACTTCAACCTCGATGGCTATGAGGTCATCGGGAACCACATCAAGAGCGACGGCGAGGCCATCCACTGCTGGCGCCACTCGAAGAACGGCGTCATCGCCGACAACCTCCGCCTCGGCGACCCGACCTTCCGCAAGGTCGTCAGCGTCAACGCCCCCACCGGCTGGGAAGCGCCGATGCCGCCGGTCATGCGGAACAACCGGAACGCCCTCGGTGACCGCGCCCAAGGCCCCGTCACCAGTCTCGAGCCCGTGCCCTTCGGCCGTCGCCTGCTGGTCAGCGACTATGTGGGCAACCAGGTGGCCATCATCGCCGCCGACGGCCGGGTCGAATGGTCCACCCCCGCCGAGAAACCCCAGGATTGCTGGCTCCTCCCCAACGGCAACGTGCTCTTCAGCCACGTCAAGGGCGCCAAGGAAGTGCGGCCGGACCAGTCGATCGCGTGGCAATACGTCGCCGAGGCCAAGACCGAGATCCAAGGCTGCCAGCCGCTGCCCGACGGCCGCGTGCTCGTGGTCGAATGCGGCCCGGGTCGCCTCCTCGAGGTCGGGCGCGACGGCAAGATCGCCAAGGAGATCAAGGTCCCGCTGACGCCGACCATCAAGACCCACGAACAGATGCGCGGTTGCCGCAAGACGGCCGACGGACGCTACCTCGTGAGCGCGAAGGGCGACCGCGCCGTCCTCGAGCTCTCCGCCGAAGGCAAACTGCTCCGCTCCCTGGCGGTACCCGGCGATGTCCACGACGTCCGCGAGCTCGCCAACGGCCACTGGCTGGTCGCCCTCGGCGAAGGCGATGGAGTCGTGGAATACGACCGCGCCGGCAAGGTCGCCTGGAGCCTCGGCCGCGACGAGATTCCCGGCAACCACCTGTACCTGGCCAGCTCCGTCGAGCGCCTCCCGAATGGGCACACCCTCGTGATGAACTGGCTCGGCCACGGCCACCTCGGCGCCACCGCCCAGATCTTCGAAGTCGACGCGCAGAAGAAGCCCGTCCGCCAGTTCACGGATCACCGCCGGTTCACCAGCATCAACCATATCCAGGTATTGGAGTAAGCGGTTAGCGGCTGGCGGTTGGCGGTTGGATAAATACCTTCCTATGCATCGGGTAGGGGCAGCACCGCGTGCTGCCCTAGTTGCACTGGGTAGGGTCGGGACCACGTCACGACATCGCGGCTTTGGCTGGACTGGAGAGTCGGAACTCAAGGGGAGACCGGGAACTGGGATGAATGCGGGGGGTATAATAAGCCTACGCCCCAACGCAGTCCCTGACCCTAGCCCCAGCCCTGGCCCTAAATACCCTTTATCCCCTGCCCAAGCTGCCCCATCGTCTGCTCACCCCACCCCCTTGGCCCACCCCCGCCCCATCGCCTTCGGGCTCGCCCTGCTCCTCGGGGCGGCCGGGGCCGGCGCGGCCGGACTCAAGCCGGCGGACCTCGAGTTCTTCGAGTCGCGGATCCGGCCGGTGCTCGTCGCGGAATGCTACGAGTGTCATGACGCCAAGAAGCAGAAGGGCGACCTCCGGCTCGACCATCGCGAGGCCTTGCTCAAGGGCGGCGAAGAAGGTCCGGCCATCGTCCCCGGCGACGCGAAGCGGAGCCTCCTCCTTCAGTCCATGGACCATAGCCATGAGACGCTGCAGATGCCGAAGAAGCGGCCGAAGCTCGACGCCAAGATCGTCGCCGACTTCGCAGAGTGGGTGAACCGCGGCGCGCCCGACCCGCGCGACCGCGCCCCGACCGAGTCGACCCCGCCCGCCTGGTCGGACCTGCTGACGGTCCGTAAGAGTTGGTGGAGTTTCCAGCCGATCGCCTCGCCGAGCGTTCCCGCCGGCAAAGCCGCCAGCCCGATCGACCGTTTCCTCGATGCGAAGCTCGCCGCCGCCGGCATCGCGCCCTCGCCTCCCGCGGACAAGGCCACCCTGCTCCGCCGCGTGACGTACGCGCTCACGGGGCTTCCCCCGACGCCGGACGAGCTCGCGGCCTTCGCGGCCGACGGTTCCCCCGAGGCCTTCGCGAAGGTCGTCAATCGGCTGCTGGCCTCGCCGCGCTTCGGCGAACACTTCGCCCGCCGCTGGATGGACCTCGTCCGCTACGCCGACACGCACGGCAGCGAGGGCGATCCCGCGATCCCGCAGGCCTGGCGCTACCGGGATTACCTGATCCGCGCCTTCAACGCCGACGTCCCCTACGACCAGTTCGTGCGCGAGCACCTCGCGGGCGACCTCCTCAAGAACCCCCGCCTCAACCCCGCGGAGGGCCTCAACGAGTCGATGCTCGGCACCGGCCACTTCCGGATGGTCGAACACGGCTACCAGCCGGTCGACACGGTCGACGAGCAGGTGCGCAACGTCGACAACCAGGTCGACGTGGTCAGCAAGGCTTTCCTGGGCCAGACGGTGTCGTGCGCCCGCTGCCACGACCATAAGTTCGACGCGATCAGCCAAGCCGACTTCACCGCGTTCTACGGGATCTTCGCCTCGAGCCGCCCCGGCCAGGTGACGGTGGACTCGCCCGCGGTGCTCGACCGGCACCGCGAGCGGCTCGTGGAACTCAAGGAGTCGCTGCGCGCCGCGCTGGCCGACGAATGGCTCCGTCAAACCCGCACCCTGCCCGCCCGCCTGGCGCGACTCCAAGCGACCGCCGCCGAACGCGCCGACCTGACGGCGCAACTGGCGAAACTCGAGGCCGAACTGGCCTCAGAGGTTTTCCGCGGCCGCCTTCGGGCCGACCCGGGCGCCGGACCTACGCCACGGCATGTGTGGACTTTCGAACACGACGGCCGCGACCTCGCGGGCAAGCTCGACGCCCAACTGAAGGGCAGCGCGACCATCCGGGACGGAAGACTCGTGCTCGACGGCAAGGAGGGCTTCGCCGAGACGGCCGCCACCGCCGAGACGCTGACGGCCAAGACGCTCGAGGCCTGGGTCGCCCTGCCCACCCTCGCGCAACGCGGCGGCGGCGTCGTGACGGTCGAATCAATCGGTGGGGCGGTGTTCGACGCGATCGTCTTCGCCGAGAAGCAACCGGCGCGCTGGATGGCGGGCAGCAACAACGGCGTACGCACCCAGCCCTTCGGCGGCCCGCCCGAAACCGCCGCCCCGGACAAACTCATCCACCTGGCGCTGGTCTACCACGCGGACGGACGAATCGAGCTCTTCCGCGATGGGCAGCGCCAAGGTCAAGGCTATGCCCCGGCCAACGCCCAGGCCGGCCCGGCCACTTTCGCCGCGGGCAAGAGCCGCGTGCTCTTCGGACGGCGCCACACCGGAGGCGGCAACGCCTTCCTCCAGGGGGAAATCGAGGAGGCCAGGCTTTACGGCTCCGCCTTGAGCGCCGAACAGGTCGCCGCCTCCTTCCGCGCCGGCATCGTGCGCGGCGACCTGCCCGCGCCCGTCGAAGCGGGCCGCCTGGCCACCGTGCGCACCCAGGCGCAGACCCTCCGCGCTAAGATCGCCTCCCTGACGGAGGCCGACCGGGGCCTGGCCGCGGGCCTAGGGACCGGAACGGACCCCTCGCACCCCTTGTACCGTTTGACGAATGTCGGAGCCCGACCCGCCAAGCCGACGCCGACGAGCACGGCGCGTCCGACGAAGCCCGACTGGGACCTGGGAACCGCCGCCGCCCGGGAGTGGTTCCGCCACGGCAACGGACTGGACGATCGTTTCCGCGCCGGCGACTTCCGCATCGAGCCCGAGGGCCCCGCCGTCCTGCGGCAGCTGCTGCCCTCCGGGGTGCACTCGCACACGCTGACCCCGAACCACAGCGCCGTGCTCACCTCGCCGCGCTTCCGCGTGGAGACGGATTTCATCAGCGTGCAGGCGATGGGCAAAGGCGCCACGTTGCGGCTGATTCCCGACAACTACCCGCTCTCGCCCGGGGGCAGCCGCTTCCCGAAGGCCGCGGTCAATGCCGAGCGTCCGACTTGGCTCACGCTCGACACCGCCTACCGCAAGGGCTCCTACGCCTACCTCGAACTGACGTTGCCCGCGGATTCGACCAACCCCGACGGCGACGCCGGCAAGCCGGGTTGGTATGGGGTCCGCCAAGTCGTCTTCCACTCGAAACGCGAAGCGGGACCGAACGGCCAGGCGGTGGTCGCGGAGGCGCCGAGCTTCGCCACGGCGGAGGCGGCCGCCGAAGCGCTGACGGAGGCGGCGGAAGCCTGGGGCAAGGATCGCGCCGACGAAGCCCAAGTGGCGTTGCTCGACGCTGCCCTGCGCCATGGCCTGCTCGCGGCGCAGCCGGAACTATCGCCGAAGTTGGCCGAGCTGACGGCGGAGTACCGCCGCCTCGCCGCTGAAATCACGGCCCCGCGGCGGGCCCCGGGCTTCCTCGAGGCCGGCGGCTTCGACCAGCCGCTCTATACCCGCGGCGACCACCTCAAGCCCGCCGCCGCGGTGCCGCGTCGCTACCTGGAGGCGTTCGATGCGACCCCCTTCGCGACGTCCGGCAGCGGACGCCTCGAGCTCGCCGGCAAGATCGCTTCCGCCGAAAACCCCCTGACCGCGCGGGTGATGGTCAATCGGCTGTGGCAACAGGCCTTCGGCCGGGGCCTGGTCGGCACCGTCGACAATTTCGGCCGGCTCGGCGACCAGCCGACGCACCCGGAACTGCTCGACCACCTCGCCCGGCGTTTCATCGACCAAGGCTGGTCCGTCAAGACGCTGCTACGGGAACTCCTGCTGACGGACGCCTTCGCCCGCGACAGCCGTCCGACCGACTCCGCCCTCGCCCGGGATCCGGCCAACGACCTGCTCGCGCATGCGCGGGTCCGCCGACTGCAGGGCGAAGAATTGCGCGACACCCTGCTGACCCTGGCGGGCCGGCTCGAGCATCGCCCCTTCGGCCCGGGGGACAACGCCCTCGCCCCGCCCGCCGCCCAAACCCGACGCAGCGTCTACCTGACGGTCCGTCGGAATAGCCTTAACCCGCTGATCACGACCTTCGACGGCCCGAAGCCCTTCACCACCGTGGGGCGTCGCGACGCGACCAATGTGCCGGCGCAGTCGCTGACCCTGCTCAACGACCCCTTCGTGCTCGAGGCTGCCCGCCGTTGGGCGGCCGCGTCGGCGCCCACCCGGGACGACGCCGCGCAGGTCGACCGTCTCTTCGTCCAAGCCCTCGCCCGTCCGGCCACCGCGGGGGAACAGGCCGCGGCGGCCCGCTACCTGCGGGACCTGCGGACCGTCCCCGGCGCGAACCCGGCGCAAACCTGGGCGGACTTCGCCCAGTCGGTCCTCAACCTCAAGGAGTTCCTTTACGTCAAATAAGATGCACCCGCTCACCCGCCGCGAACTCCTCCGCCGCTGCTCCCTGGGCTTCGGCGGCATCGCCCTGTCCGGCCTGCTCGCCTCGCCGGCCTTCGGCGCCGAGACCGCGGGCAAGCGCCCGCCCAAGGCCAAGGCGAAGAACGTCATCTTCTGCTACATGTCCGGCGGCGTCTCGCACGTCGACTCCTTCGACCCCAAGCCCGCGCTGACCAAGCTCCACGGGAAACCGATGCCGGTGCCGGTCCAGCGCACGGTGTTCAACAACAACGGCAACATCATGGGTAGCCCTTGGGAAACCAAACGGTACGGCCGGTCGGGACTCGAAATGACCAACCTCTTCCCGCAGATCGCCGGCTGCGCCGACGACCTCACGGTGATCCGGTCGATGACGAGCAAGGTGAGCGAGCACGCCCAGGGGAACTACTTCTTCCACACCGGCTTCCCGTTCATGGGCCACCCGAGCGCGGGCGCCTGGATGAACTACGGCCTCGGCAGCGAGAACCAGAACCTGCCCGGCTTCGTCGTCCTGCAGAGCGGCAACGCGGGAGTCCCCCACGGCGGCGTGGGCGTCTTCAACAACGGCTACCTGCCCGGCCAGCATCAGGCCTCGATCATCAAGGCCGACGGCGCCCTGCCCCTCGCGAACATCAAGCCGGGCGAAGCTGACGCCGCCCAGCGCCGACGGCTCGGATTCATCCACGAGGTGGACCGGGCCTTCGCCGAGGCCGCCCGCGAACCGCAGGTCGAGGCGGCCATCCGCAACTACGAGACCGCCTACCGCATGCAGGCCGCGGTCCCCGAGATCTGCGACCTCCGCGGCGAAAGCGAGGCGACCAAGGCGATGTACGGCCTCGACTCGCCCGACAAGCTCACGGCCGGCTATGCCCGCCAAGCCCTGCTTGCCAGACGCCTCGTGGAGAAGGGCGTGCGCTTCGTCGAGCTCAGCTGCCTCTCCGGCAACATCGGCGGCGGCAATGCGGCCAACCCTTGGGACCACCATGGCGCCATCGTCAAAGGCCATGGCCTCATGGCCCACCAGGTCGACCAGCCCATCGCGGCGCTGCTCAAGGACCTCAAGCAGCGCGGGCTGCTGGAGAGCACGATCGTCATCTTCTCCGGCGAGTTCGGCCGCACGCCCTTCTCGCAGGGCGGCGACGGCCGCGACCACAACCCCTACGGCTTCAGCCTCTGGGTCGCCGGCGGCGGCTTCAAGCCGGGCATGGCCTTCGGGGCCACCGACGAGCTCGGCTACTACGCCGTCGACCGGCCGCTGACCGTCTATGATTTCTGGGCGACCATCCTGCACCAACTCGGGATCGACCACGAGAAGCTCACTTACCGCTTCGGCGGACGCGC